>CEUL01017786.1_pt1 | contig 15167 bp, 3 predicted proteins | sample 427021 | NCBI WGS metagenome assembly CEUL01 (sample SAMEA2622800, study PRJEB7988) | marine metagenome | isolation source: saline water (ENVO:00002010), including | reverse complement strand
CTCTATCCAGCTGAGCTACGGGCGCATAGTAGTGACAAGTTCAAGGTTTATATATCTATTTACAATATATTTTTATTAAGAAAATTTATTCTATTTTCATCAATAATAATTCTGATGAAACAAATACTATTTCATCAGAATTATTTTCTTTGTATCTATAAAATCTTGCGCCTGCATCAGCACAATATACATTCCTGATGGACCCGGAGATCCAAAACTATCTTTTCCATCCCACTGTACAAACTTATACCCAGGTTCCATATATCCACTATAAAGCTTCCGTACTTCTTGCCCTAATAAATTATATATTGTTACCGTTACTTCTGATCCATTTGGAACACCAAAACCAATTGATGTTACAGGATTGAATGGATTTGGGAAATTCTGACTTAATATAAATTCTTCAGGAACATACCCTTCATCTCCTATTGATAATGCTGTTAAGGATATTTCAATTGGACTCAACACGCTTCCTTGAATCTCGTTAGCAGTAAATATGGTAGAATGCTGACAATCATACCAGATATTTTCGCTCGTATCATGAAAACGCATGGATAATTGCTCTCCGTACGGTTCATTGGAATACAAAGTCATAAACATACGATACTGACCAATCGCTGGAATATATATCGGCTGACTTACGCCACGAATATTCCCTTCTACATCATAAGTTACTACCTTATCCTCAGGATCATTCAAACCAAACGTATCACTTTCTACTACAGAAATAATATTCATGGAATGCTGATACAAGTGGGGATTAAACTCCAAATCATCATATAACTGCATGATATCTGTTAGATGAGAAGGTGCGCTCCTTTGACGGGCTAAGTTCCCCTGCTCTCCAAACGCTAGTGTGGTATTTTCTGCAGTAAGATATATTTTATACCCATGTCCTGGATTGAAAAAGTCTAATGAACCAAGCCATAGGCCAAGTGAATCATCATCTTGCAATTCTTCTGGAAGGTCGTCGAATTCTACATACTGTCTAAAACTGAATTGGCTTTTTACTACATCACCAGTACTTGGCTCTGGGTCTAAATGTAGCACAGACGTATTCACAGGGCGTGGATCATTTGGTAAATAACTAAACCAGGTCCAGTTTTGATCCAGACTAACAGGCGTTTCTGGATCAATATAATTCCCAACAAAATACATTTCCTGATCCTCTTGCTGCGTATACAAAATATACGTTTCCAATGGATTGATTTCTGTAAGGTCTGAAGATACCCATCCAGCTACATCGCCTTGCCACGTCGCAAACCCGCTACTGCCAATAATACGATCATTGGTAGTTTTATTTAGATACTGTAAAAAACTATTCAAACTCATATCGCTACCATGTTGGAGGTTAAACGAAATCTGTGTATAGCCCTCACTTACATCAATATTTCGAGCAATAGCATTTGTAAAGTTGACCGAAACAGGATTTAAGAAACTACCTTGAAGACCATCAGGCTCAAAAGCTATGGAAGATAATTCCTCACCACCAGATACAATGGAACCATCCCATCGTTCGCTACATTCATTACTATCCCATAATCGGAACGATACTTGCTGTTCCGCAACACCAGGTGGATTTTCATTAGCATACACCGTAATAGATGTGCGATTACCAAACGATGAAGTAAACATATTACCAATGTTTTGCACCCCTCGAACCTCCCCATCAATAATAGCTACCAATTTATCGTACGTATCCGTTACACTATTATCCATAAAGCGTACATTTGTAACTAAGGTCATCGAATAGGCATAATTATAAGGGTTTACTTCCCAGTTCAGGGGTGGTGGACATAATACTTGTACGGTAACAATTAAAGGTTCATCCCCTTCTTGTGTCTCTGCATATAATACTCCAGCTTCTACACCAACTGGAAGATTAGGGTCAACACTTAATTCAATTTCCATTGCACCACCAGGATTGATTGTACCAAATTCTGGACTAGGTGTAATCCACCATGGAATTTCCCAATCCTCTCCAAAAGCAAACGTCATAACTTCTACGCCATTATTGGTTAACTCCATCGTAAACACATTTTCAACTTCATTAAAAATTTGTTCAGTAATAGTCGTAGAACTCCAATGAATTGGGTTTCTATCTACAACAAAACCAAAGGATACCGTTTCCAATATCTCACCAGATGGATCTTCTTGTACGTTACCATACAGATCCGTTACCGGTAAAAGTCCATCTCCACCAAGACGAGCTTCTAAAGCATGATTCTCAATAAGAGCATTATTTACCGATGTATTAATATTTACTATGACTTCATTTTCAAAACACGTTGCGGTGGAAGGAATAATACTTTCATCATTGCTAAGATCCACCAAGCGTGACCATTCATCCACATTGGAGCACTCTATAAATTCATCAAAGGCAAATGAAATCACGTCATCTGGACCCAAGACTCCATCCATCGGTGTGTTGGTAAACACTTGCGGACCTTTGGTGTCAACTAATATACGCAATTCTTGTGAATACGAAACCTGATCAGCAATATCACATACCGATTTAGCCCGCACAAAATATTCACCATCTCCATCTACTGGGAAATACCACATGGCTGCGTATTGTATATCTGCAAGATTGACCCACTCCCATTTTTCATCAGCAAGATCTACCCCAAAGTCAGCGTTCGATGTATGCGTAGCAAGACAACGATAATACTTATCATGTGCAGCATAATAAACCACGTCGTATTGCTCGTATGCTGTAGAGCCGATCCAGTCACCCTTGCGTACAAAGGCGCTTCCTGGAGATTGTTGCCATAACTGATCGTTATCATCATCTAATCCTCCAATACTGATCCACTGCAACTCCAAAGACACTAAATTATCATCGGTTAAATCATAGCCATTAATAATCATTGGCAATCCATCAGGAAATGAATCAGTTACCGCTTTATTTACCACAAAGTCGACATCTTCATTGCCATGAGCAGGCGCCTCAACTAATGGATTCACTACCAACCCTAAGTCTTGACAGGGTGGATTATAGTACACGCTTAATAGCTGAGTATCTGAATTTTGTGGGTCTGGAATAATTACATTTCCAGAAGGATAATGATATTGATTCCAGCTAGCAGCTACATCATCTTCATAAGGCGAAGCCAAATAAAATTTTAAGTCTTCATAAAAATAATCCGTATTCCCTCTGGATACACCAAGATCTAATTCAAATGGTTCATTGTAAGTAAGATATACCTGATACCCATTACCTTGAATTTCCGCAGCGCCGCTAATGACAGCTCCGCCCGAATTAGTTGAGTTATCTAAATATAACTTATAATACCGGTCGTATTCAGCTTCGCTGGTATTTAATAGCTCAATATTAAATACTACCGTAGAATCTGCTCCAGGTCCACCATTGGCTGCTGAACCTACTACACCTGTTCCTGAAACCATGTTCACTTCTGCTTGATCAACTTTCAAAGTAGAAGTCGTTGCTTCCCAGGGATTCGAGCTGCGTCCACTAGTAACTTCATACACCGGCATACAAGTTTCATCCATCTTAATCAACACATTGAAATTATCATTCAAATCATCATCCTGAAAAAAGATACCCACTTTCCTATTTTGACTCTGCACCACGGATCCAGAATTAGTATACTCTTCATTAGTGGTATACATTTGTGTATATACAGCCCCAACTCCTGTAACAGTTAATCCTTGAGCTCCTGTTAATACATCATCCTGAGAGTGAACAAAATCAATACTATTTGTCGCCGAACTCGTATTTTCAAACTCGTAGAGATAACTATTGCCTCCACTGATAGAAATATTTTCCAGATTAATCGTTGGCAACCCAAAATCCCCGGTCCAGTCCGCAGGCATTGCTCCTTCTGCAAAACCATCTACGGGATCGTCCGTATCCGACTCATCGCTTTGACTACTGGAACCATAAGAACCAGCTAGCGCATCTGCTGCAGATTCTGGATATACGTACACTTCATTGGTGATATCGGTTGCTTCCGCTTTTAGAGTTTGATTACGCTGAACATAACTAACCCAATGATTATACAAATCTACCATAATCTGTAAACTGTCTGCATTCGGGGCGCTTCCAGGAAGCGCTGGAATGCTTTGTGGAGGAATGACATAACCATTTTGATCGTAGCCATCGTCCGTACCATACAAGAACCATATTTCATCGCGACGATCTTCTTGCCACCACAATACCCCATCAAGAGGATCATGATCTCCTCCCGTATTGTAGTAACGAATATTATAATAAATTTCTGGTAGCAAAGAGTTCACAATAAACCATTCCGAATACACAAACTTACTGGGAAAACCTTCTGGTCCTGCAATCATGCGCTGCTTGATTTTCATGCATGGTACATCATCACAGCCACTACCATCTAATGTTTCTTCCACATACAGTAGACTTCCAAGACCACTATTAATCACCATAGCAGAACCAATATATAAATCTGATAACAACGGCGAATGACTTTCTATATCACTCGTACTAAATGTTTCGTTCGCGGTCATACACATCACATTTTTCTCTGTAGTCTTCTCGTAATTTGTCGTTGTCCACTGGGTAGCTATATCATTTGTAAAATCTAACTTAGTATTATTTGCAAAATGCGATCCAAAAGAAAACCCAATTTCAAATTCTATATCAGGACCAAGAGAAACTGTAACCTTCTCATCCGACTTAAAAGAAGAAGATTGTGAAAAAGAATACTCTTGACAGAAACTTTCTCCCTGTTCAATATAAGCAAAACTTTGATCTCCTGGAGGATCCCGTAAAATAAAGAAAGGTATAGGATTGGTCTCCGAATCTACAGAGAGAAAACCTCCTACAGCCGAAGGCTCATTAATTCCCAGTACATAGGCATCCATTTCATCGCTGCCTTCTCTACCATATTCATCCTGGGCTGCTACATTCAAATTCCGTAAATGATCTGTTCCTGTATTAACATTCGCTGCAACCAGTTTATAAAATACTTTTCCGACCGTATAATCACCATCCCGATCAAAAGACCCAGTATTAGCTAAAGAACTTCCCGTAATATTATCCGCAACCGTAAAAGTCATATCATCACATCCACATTTCCGTGCTTCTGGGTTCTGATCACTAGGATCGGTTATCCCCGTATAATCGGCATAGACATAATATTCTGTAAATACTTCATCTCCTTGTTGGAAAATGGTCATCTGATCACGGTTAAATTGAATATCTTCATTCTCATCATCTGGATCGTAGTCTCCTTGCTTGACATTCATAGTACTTTCCGATGCGTACGGCTGTTCATACAGACTTACATCATCATTGTCATCCACCAAAGTAGATAGTCCCCAAGCGGCTGGCAAAGCAACATCATCCTCCGTTCCAGCTTCTCCGTCTGCGCCACTTTGACTCTCCCACTGTGCTAGCTGCGTTCCTGTTACCGTATAAAAATCTCCTCTATCTATATTTAGAGTAGTTTTCTTATATATCCATTTTAATTCATAATCCGTCTCATATTCACCATTGGGACCATCGCTTAAATCCAGATACTGAATTTTGGATCCCGTAGGCTCCTTGGTTAAACTTTCATTCACATATTGCAGACCATGAACAGGACTAAAATATAACGGTACTGGAGGTACCAAAATATCATACGAAGCGGCATACGTTGAATCATTATCTTCATAGTTAATTTGTGTACCGTAATCAGAGGTTGATGGAAAGGTAGACAAAGTATTTACCTTTACTGTAAAATCACCAATACTGAACCCACATTCTCCACCACCAATAAATAACGATACCGTATCCAAATGGGTATTCAAAAAATTCTTTTCTGCTACTGGAGCAGCAATCTCCCGAAATTCCCAGTAAGGTAAAGTTGACTGCGTATCTGTATTTTCAATTACATCGCCACCCACATAACATTCCGTTCCAGCAGCCATCTCACCACCACTATCATCCAAACACGCATCTCGTACTCCATCCCCATCTATATCTTCAAATTCATCCCCATCATTGTAATTTCCATCAAATGGTTCCACGATCTCTGTAAAAGATTCCGTTTGTTCCCAACGACCACCGTGATAGGCGTACAAACGAGCACTTAATCCCGGCTCCAGATTCACGGCATAATTGCCCTCCTCATCTGTATAAGTTCGTGGCGCAAATTTGGTTAAGGTTCCTGAGTACCGATCGCTTGCTTGATCTGCCCAGTTGGGATCTCCTGCTATCCACTCATTAACTCCATCTCCATTGTTATCCGCCATATGTCCATACTGTATCATAATCTCTACGCTGTCCAGATTGTATAATGTATTGGCATACTTAATATTCCCGCTCACTTCAAACAGGGAATGATCCCAGAAATATTGATTCACTACCCGCGGTGATGTTTCGGAAAACCCTACCGCTGGACCAGGATTGGTTCCGTTTTCCTGATGTTGAAATTCATCATGATTAATTAATGCTACTGAAGGAATATAATTGGTTGTTGCTCCTGGCTCATAAGGAATATCATCAATCTTGAACTCACCCGTTCCATCTGTATAGGCTGAAAGTTTAACTTCTGAATGTGTAGTAGACCACGTAGCATCTCCATCAAATCGTAGGACTTCTTTGCCATCAGCTTCGCCTTCATCTATATCGGCCATATCATAGGCACTTGTTCCCAAACCTTCATCCATCTTCCAGTAGGCAAGTAAGTCGTCGACTCGCTCTCCTCCCGTATCCGACTTCTGCAACGATCGATTGCGGTTTCTGGCAATCTGAAAACTATCTTTGGCTACTGTCCAAAAACGTATCTCATCTAAAATACCATCAAGATCATCACCATCCGTAAGAGTATTTGCCTGTTCTCCAAATACAATCTGTCCTTCACTAAACGCCGTGCTCGCCGTTGCGCTTGCACTCTGTTCATCCAGCGTACCATCCAGTTTTTTATACAAACTACTCTCTAATGTGCTGCCATTATATGATACTGCAAGGTGATACCACCCTGTAGATCCATCATCGTTCGCAGACGCAGGTTTAGTATGATTCGTTGTTCCACCGCGATACGATGTCACAAGATGTGTATCTGTAAAATAAACCTTCATACCATTGCTGCCCATATCCAGTAAATACTTAGTGGTGCTATTCGATGCATGCACATTAAACCAGACTTCAAACGTCATCGGATCATTTTCCCCATCGTAAAAAGAAGAATAATTGGTGTTCACCGTCGCTCGATCACCAGATCCATCCAGAACAAGAGCCGTTCCTTCTGCTTCACCACTAATCGGCGTTAAGGTTACTTCTACATTCGGTACCGGCGGACCAGGGTTTTGCGTATCATGCGGATAGCTTAAGGTGGCACTTATCACATACACATGCCCTTGGTAATATCCATTAGGAGTACGAAAACCAACATCTGTACCCTCTTTGCTATGACCAAACTGGTTGGATGTTGTAACACCATACTCATAAAAGTCGCCAATATTTGGTGCAGGATCATTATCCGAAATAGAAAACGATCCAAAGTTTTGAGGCGGAAAATACGTAGGAGCAGAGGAGGAATTACTAAGACTTTTTCTAGTTAGTAGCCATTTATCCACAGCAATAGCACCCGTATTGGTATTCTCTTCTGCAAGAGTAAACTGTGCCGATGCATCGGCAACAGGACTATTAATATCCATTTCCCAAAATACTGTAATGCCGCCGCCACTTTCCGCATCTCCAGCGGTAACTAACGGTGCATCTGGTACGTTTAAAAGATAAGAATAAAATCCCAAGGAAGCGTTAAAAGTCTCCCCTTCTAACTCTTGACTAACCAATGGTTGTCCAAAAATCACAGAACCAAATATTGTACCTGCACTATTTTGCAGAGTGGACTCTCCTCCTCCAAAAACAACACTTAGATAATCAATATCAGTAGGATATTTGGTTCCAGGAGCAAATGGTGCTTGTGCACAAATAACTCCTATAGTAAGTAAATGTAATAGAAACTTTTTCATAAGTTTATCCTAATTTTTGTAAAAGGGTTATTTCCAGCAAAGAACTCTTACTTTAACATTATGAGAATAATAATCTTCGCCCTCTGCCCATCCATCCGATATAAAGATTGCATAGCCTTGATTATTATTATTCTTTTTTGGAAGAAAAACACGAACCTTTTGCGTATTATAGGCATAAATCACGCCTCCATAGTTACCACCATCATCATCCGAGGTACTTAAACTGCCAGCATCAAAGATCCAACCATCGTAAGTGCCTGCTGTCCCTTTAACTAATACTTTAACCTGTGATGGGTAAAATCCAAAATTATGTGATTTATCAACCTTTGAGAGTGTGCCACTATTAGATTGCATATCAAACCATCCAGAATCATAATCTGCTTCAGGAACTCTATGGTCTCTAGAAGTTTGCCCAATATGAGAGTAGTTAGTATATAAATTCTCATTTACTATAACATCTGCATCGCTTTCAATGGTCATGGCATGTTTTTTATCTGCGTAAGAATTGGCATTTGTATAAAACTTTATTGCATAATCAGAACCAAGGACTAATTCTTCAGTTGAGGGAGTATCTTCATTACTGTAATGTTCAGAAGCAAATTCACCAGCTCCAACTACAGTTTTTCCTCCACCTCCAAGATACATTGCATCTCCATAAGTAGCAGATTTAAATCGTATTTCTGGATTAACATTATTGTCGGTTATGCCGTTATATACAGCATGTGTTGAAATCGTTTCGGAATAAATTTCTGTGACACCCTCAATTGTTCCATCTGTATGTAATTTGATCTTATCTGCATCATTCGTGCCATGAATCGAAACATAATCCCCATACGCATTATCATCACTGGGCATCAAATGCAACACTCCTTCGTTTGTTTCAGCTCCCGATCCTGTGGTCTCATGCATAATAGCTCCTGGGTCGTTTGATCCGCTCGCTTCTTCAAAAATGATTCTACTTTTTGATGTATTTCCTGTGAATGTATCTGCTATTTTAGTGCCACTACCCCCAGGAAACACTATTATAGTTCCGTCTAAAACAGTGGAACCAACAACTTCAAATTTTGCTCTCGGAGAAGTTGTTCCAACACCAACATCGCCAGAAGCGGTAATCAGATTTCCGCCATCACTTACATTCAGAGTTTCCATAGCGCTTAGACTAATTCGCGTTAATGGGCTCAATGCGTCACCATTAACTGTTATTTTCATATAATTTGCATCTTCATCTAAATTATCTAGAGGATTAGAAGAGGAAGAACCAAATGTATACGTCCAAACTCCGTTTGTTACGAGCACATCTGCTGTTTCAGACCATAAGGGATTTCCAGTTCCAGTTGAATTGGGATATATTTCAAATGTCATTTGATAGGTATCGTCCTCTAAGCTACGACCTTGAGCATCCCGCAATACACCCTGTGAAGTAAACGTAGTTGGATGCAAAGTCGCTTGTTGTGACCACAATAGGTCCGTAGTAAAAAAAAGAATTAAACAGTAGGTTAGGTTTTTCATGATTTATTCTCCATTGTTATTATTTTAATAAAATTAATTTTCTTGTTTTTGTATATCCTGATGTATGAATCATATATAAATATACACCAGCAGATACCCCTTCTTGAAGATTATTTCTTCCATCCCATTGAACTGATTTATTACCAGCTGTTTGATAACCGGAATGTAAAGTACGAACTTCTCGACCCATCATATCATATATTTTAAGAAATACATATTCATTTTTTGGAATATCATAACGAATAGTTGTCACTGGATTAAAGGGATTAGGATATGCAGGATATAAAGCATAGTCCTGTGGAATAAATTCTGCTGTTTGATTGTTTAAACCATTCAATGTAAATAATAGTGGATCACTATAAGATCCTAGTTCCGAATTAGAAAAAAAGTTGACTGTTTCTTGTATAGAATAAAAAACGTCTTCGTTTGCAGCATAATACCGAAATGAAATATTAAACTCAGCAGATTCATTACTATAAATCATTAGAGGAAAATAATAATCATCATTTAGGGAAACTGGCTTTACTAGTCCTCGACACTGGTCTCCTTGAAATGCACCTAAAAAGTCTGCATCGCTAATACCAGAAGAACCTTCAATTTTTCCAATAACAGTCATAAAATATTCAAAATCTGAAGGATTTACATCCCAGTTAGCTGGATAATCATTATCATTTATTTTAAGAAAATGACTGGTATTCCCTGTTACAATCGCATTATTGGAATTTCCCAACATAATAACGACTTCTTCTGCAAGTTCATAAATTTCATCATCAAGAATCTGGATATCTATCTGGGTTTCTAGTTCGCCAGCAGCAATCGTTAATTGACCATTGCTAGCTATAAAATCTGATTGGTTATCTGCACTACTTAAATTGCTTATCGTATAAGGAATGTAGATATCAAAGAGGTTTGCTCCACTTAGGATGACATTAACAGACACTGTAACATCTTCTTCTTCTACTTCACTATGTGAAGATTCAAATTGAGCTGTAATCGAAGAGTCCATTCCTACTGCGATATGAACATTTGCTGTATCAAACTGGTCACTATCGCTAACCAAAAAGGTAAACATATCACTGCCTATATAATCTTCAGGCGGCGTGTAAGTAAATACCCCATAAGAGGTATCTAACAAAGATAAAAAACCATTAATAGGATCACTCACTATTCCAAAATAAACAATATCTCCATCCACATCAAATCCAAGAAGAGTGTCCGTATAAGTTGCATTTTGCTCCAGACTTAACAGCATATTATTTGCCGTAGGAGGGTCAGGAACAGCTTCAATAAATAAAGAAATGAGAATATCTTGTGTTGTTTCCAATCCATCAGATGCATTCCAAGCAAAAACGTCTTCTCCATAATAATCTTGATATGGTGTATAAACAAATGCACCTGCAGTGTTATCTGGGAAAGTAACTGTGCCATGCTCTGGTACAGTTACTAGTGTATAAGATAGGGGATCATTATCCATATCATACAGAGGTAAATAACGCATGATTTCATTATCTTCTTGTGTATCATGATAAATTGAAATATTGCTTGAAATCCATGAAGAAAGATCATTCATATGGTTCATGTAACCATCATTACTATTTCCTGTAGCATCTAGTATTATAACTCCAGAACCTTCATCCATATGCCAATACCCTACCAAACCTTGATTATCAATAGGAATAGAACGATACATATATTCACTTATCTCATCTTCCGATAATGCTTGATTCCATACACTAACTTCATCCATCAATCCATTAAAATAATCACTGCCTGTAAGTGTACCCAAAAAGCAATTAGTACTATCATGATGTAAAGGAACATTTCTTGATTCGTCTACAAGCACACCATCTTTAAATAATTTCATCGTACCAACATCTGCTGAATCTAATTCAAAGGTAACAGCAACATGATACCATTGATCAACCTCCATGGTCTCCGTATCTTGAACGTGAGGAGCATCCCAAGAACCATTATGTGCAGCTGATAATTTGAAATCATGATCAACAGGAACCCATAAAGCGTGATCATTGCCACTACCTGAGAATATATGATTATTGCTATGTCCAATGCTTCGTTTTACCCACGCTATCTTCGAATAGGAACCATTATTAACCACTTCGCCTAATGATACATAATCGTCAATCCCATCAAAAAGTAAGCCCGTACCATATCCTGCAACTGGAGCATTATTCCCCATTAAGTCAATATTAATTCGTACACGTGCTGTATCTTGTTTTTCACCATCACTTATAGCATATAAGAAGGAATCAACAGTGCTAAAATTAGTTGTTGCCATATAAGTAAAATCTCTGACAGGGGTTAAGTTGCTCCAAGAAGAACTAGAAACCACACCGTCAATGCCGTTTTCTGAATGATCATATAATGTATCCTCAGATGAAGAATTCATGCGATAATATGTTATTAAGCCATTTTGAACATGACTTCCATTATATAGTTGATCTATTTCCTCATCAGATAGGGAACGGTCAAATATCCGCACCTCATCCATTCTTCCAATAAATTTATGGTTTAAAGATCCTCCAATAAATAAGCTCTTATTATTCGCTAAATCAATGTCTACATCACCTAGAAGACCGACTATATTATTATTAACATAGAGCTTCATGCTATCTCTAGTGGCATCAAAGGAAGCTACAATATAATGCCAATCACCTATATTTGGTTGTGGAGCATTAATGATATGCTCATCTGTACCATCTGAAACACTAAAATTAATAGAATTCCCACTACTATAAATATCCCAATTTCTTTGACTAGGAGTTGCTTGAGATGATCCGCGGGTGATATAACTTTTTCCATTTTCATTTGGCTCTGCCCAAAATGCTATTGTCATAGACTCATATTGAAGACTATTACCACAAAAAACATTACCAGCGCCAGAAAACTCCAAACTCCTATTAGTGCCCGCACTTAATTCCAAGGTACCATATGATGGTGGAGTAAGAATGTTATATACTACAGCATTCAGATCATCAGGGTCAGATCCCAACAGCATGCCTTCATATAAAATATTTCTCTCTGCAGTAAAATAGGTATTAATAGCCGCAGGAGGATAATTAAACTCTAAGATATGAAGAGCAACAGTAGCAGTATCAGAAGAATGACCATCATAAACCGTATAAGTGAATTCATCCTCTCCAACATAATCTTGCTCTGGGAGATATGTAAAAGCCCCATTCAAGGAATCATTCAGTACTAGAGATCCATACAGCGCATCAACTATAATGGAATACACTAGGGTATCTTGATCTACATCAAAACCAAATAATGTATCTGCTAATTCACTATTTTCATTGATCGTTATATCCATGTTTTCTGCTATTGGAACATCATCAACAGCTAATACGGATATATTGGAAGTAACTGTGGATGAGGATTGAGAACCATCAGATACCTTCCAAGAAAATTGAACTATACCATTGTAATTTAATGCTGGTTGATAAAGAAATTGACCTGTTGCTTGCTGGTCAATCTCTATCATGCCATGATCTGGAGGAATCTCTATAGAAAAGGTAATCATATCACCATCAATATCATTTCCAGGTAAATATGCTTGTAATGTAAAATCTTCATTCAAAACATAATCCACTGCAAGGTCGTTTGTGACCCAACTTAAAGAATCATCCACGTTAAATAAAATTCCATTATGCTGGTTATTGCTAACATCTACTACAATAGAATCTCTGCCACTATCCATATGCCATGTTGCAATAAGTTCAGATAAATCAAATGATGGCATTCGATAACTCGTATGCTTTGTTAGAGAGTCTTGAGTGGCTAAAGGAATATGCACACCATTCCACAACTGCATTTCATCAATAGTTCCATGAAAATAATTAGAATTAGGATTATGATCTGATCCTATACGATGCATCGAAGTAAAAGTTAAATTATCACCTGCAGTTTCATGACCAGTTATGGTTTCACGCTCACCATCTATGTATACATAGAATTTATTTTCATCTAAATCACGAATCAGCGATAAATGATGCCAGGTATTATCACGTAGATCCGTAGAACCAGTTAAATTAAGTTGACCATTATTCCACAGTAAGCGAATCTTTCCATTTTCATTAATGAACCAACCTGCATTTGGATCATTAGGGTAATTTCCAAAAAGAACGCCAACATCTTCTCCTTCAAGCAGCCCACCTGATCCAACTTCAGGAACTTTTACCCACGTAGACAGTGTGCTACTTGATGAACCAAAGTCTAATTCAGAAGACAATTGTATGTAATCATTTTCCCCATTAAAAGAAATTGCAGTAGAGAATCCTGCTACTGGGGCATCATTGACAGGTGTTAAAGAAATCGTAGAAGTTTGAATATCAGAAGCTGCAAAACTTTGATCCGAAACCTTCCATGTAAAATCGAGATTTCCATTAAAATGTTGTTCTGGATAATATCGAAAAGCTCCTGTAACAGCGTTTACAAGTTGAATATGACCGTGTTCTGGTTGAGATTCTATATTAAACATTAATAATTCAAGATCTATATCATAAGCTGGCAGGTAGGCTAGAAATGTTTCGTCTTCATTTTTTATAAATGAGACAGGCAAACTATTTACCCACGATGAATCATCCATGTTAATCATAATTCCATTATTTCCAAAAACAGTCGCATCCAAAACGAGAGAATCCATACCAACATCCATATGCCAATTCCCCATTAGCTCTGGAGTTATGGAAGGAGGAATTGCATAAAAAAATTGCTGCACTAACGAATCATTAATCATGGAAGGCAGTATACTTCGATTCCAAATTTGCAACTCATCCATTAGACCATGAAAATTATCAGGGTTTGATCTGTTATCCGCTCCAATCCTATGTGCGGTAGAAAAATTAAGGTTCTCTCCAGCGCTAGTATGAACGGTTAGAGGTTCATTTTCGCCATCAATATATGCATAGAATTGTCCCGTAAGCAGATCTCTTGAAAAAGCTAAGTGGTGCCAAATATTATCTCGTAAATCTGTCACACCAATTAAATCTATCTCACCATCATTCCATTTAATATGAATATTACCATTGCTATTTATTGACCAGTTAGAATTTATGCTATCAGGATAATTTCCTAGAATAACACCAACCTCATCCCATTGTCCTAATCCATTAGATCCAACTTCTGGAACTTTGACGCGAACGGTTATTGTACTACTTATATTACCGATAGTTAAGGGAGATGAAAGTTGAACATAGTCGTTATGGCCATCAAATAATAATGCAGAGCCAAATCCAGCTACGGGAGGGTGATTGTTTCCAGTTTGGCTTAAAATAATTGCAGGAACTAGATGAAATAATAGATATATATTTTTAATTATCTTCTCCTCCATAGATAATTAATGTTATTATTTATTATAAGTTGTATTGAATTGAATAATTCTTAAAAGAATATATTTAAAAAATTTATAATTGTCTATCTTACATATTTCTAAACCATAATTATGTTAAATAAATCACACAACTTTTAATTTAATAAGATGACTTTTTTTGTTTGGGTATATTGGTTTGTTTCTATATGATATAAGTAAACTCCTGCACTAACAGGGTATCCGTAATCGTTTGTCGCATCCCAAATTATGGATTGATAGCCTGCATCTTGCACTTCATTCACTATAGTATTGATTGCTCTACCCAGTATATCGTATATCGTAATAGTTACCTTGCTTTTCTGTGGTAAATCATACC
>CEUL01149656.1_pt1 | contig 15211 bp, 11 predicted proteins | sample 427021 | NCBI WGS metagenome assembly CEUL01 (sample SAMEA2622800, study PRJEB7988) | marine metagenome | isolation source: saline water (ENVO:00002010), including | reverse complement strand
GATATTGTGGCTCTGGATGAAACACTTGATGAAGGGCAGCCAAAGACTTGTTATATCGGCTTCGACTGCACGGCTGATTCCTTGCATGTGGGCTCACTACTGCCAATTATGTTGCTTCGGTGGTTCCAGAAATCCGGACATAAGCCAATCGTATTGATGGGTGGCGGTACTACAAAGGTTGGTGATCCCTCCGGGAAGGACGAGGCACGTCAATTGATTACCGACGAAGCCATCGCTTCTAACAAAAGAAGCATTCAGGGCATATTTGAAAAATTTCTTAAGTTTGGTGAAGATTCGACTGACGCAATCATTGTCGATAATGCGGACTGGCTAGACAGGCTGGCCTACATCCCATTCCTCCGAGATTATGGACAGCATTTTTCCGTTAATCGAATGCTTAGTTTTGAATCGGTAAAACTACGCCTATCGCGCAAACAGCCCATGTCATTCCTAGAATTTAACTACATGATCCTCCAAGCATACGATTTCATGGAGCTTAATCGACGCTACGGCTGCATCCTACAGATGGGAGGGTCAGATCAATGGGGCAACATCGTGAATGGGGTAGAACTTGCTCGCCGTGTCGATAAAGCTCAGACGTTTGGTCTTACCTCGCCACTAATTACCAACGACTCCGGTACAAAAATGGGCAAGACGGTCGATGGTGCTGTTTGGCTTAATTCTGACCGGGTGAGCCCTTACGAATACTGGCAGTTCTGGCGCAACACCGCTGATGCGGATGTTGGGAATTTCTTGCGCCTATTTACCGATTTGCCGTTGGATGAAATCCAAAAACTGGAGACCCTGCGGGATATGGAAATCAACGAGGCCAAAAAGATCTTAGCGACGGAGACCACCGCGATGTGTCACGGACGTTCTGCCGCCGAGAAAGTTGCTTTTACGGCGGCAGAGACATTTGAACATGGACAAACTGCAAAGGGACTACCGACGGTCAATATCTCGGCCATTGAGCTTGCAGATGGGATCGCTGCATTTTCCATGTTCGCTCGAGCTGGACTTGTTAAAACTAACGGTGAAGCCCGCCGACTGATCCGCGGGGGTGGCGCGCGGTTAAACGATGTAAAAATCGTTGATGAAAACTCGATAGTTTCGGCCGCCGATGCGGATGGTGATGGCGTAATAAAACTATCAGCCGGCAAGAAGCGACATGTGCTGATCAGACAGACCTGATTCACCGGGGATAGCCGCATGAAACTCTATGTCACAACCACGTCCCCTTATGCTCGTTTAGCTATGATTGTAATGCATGATAAGGGCCTATCGGACCAGGTCGATCTGGTTTGGACACGTACCCGACAGCCCGAAGATCCGCTCCTGTCGGTTAACCCGTCAGGAAGGGTCCCGTTTCTTATGTTAGCCGATGGTACTGGAATGGAAGAAACAGACCTTATTGTAGACTATTTCGATGCACTGGTGATGCCACGCAACTATAGCGTCCCAGAAGGCGACGAACATTGGCCATTTCGGCGCTTCGAAGCGACTGCCCGGAGCATGCTCGATGGCACTTCGGTCTGGGCGCGTGAGATAAAACGTCCACCGGAGAAACAATCCTCCGAGGTACTTGATCATGAAAGACGCCGCGCAATTAGGCTCGCCGATTACTTTGAAGGAGCGATTTACGATAAGGTTTTTCAAATTGGTTTGACTAAGCCTCAGATTCTTCTTTTCTGCGCGTTAGATTTAGAACGCCGGATACCGCATTTCAGCTGGAGGACGGAGCACCCTAATCTTCGTGGTTGGTTCCAGCGGATGGAAGATCTTCCCGCGGTGATAAAGTCGTTGCCGCCCGAGAACACGTAAAATCGGTGAGTCAATAAAAGCGTCTTCCACCGAAGTATTTTTTCTAATAAGGCTAACGTGGGTTCCGCTACACTGAATGCTTCATCTAGTAGCAAATGCTCGTGACGATACGCGCCGTTCCACAGCATACCACGCTCGCCAACCTGCAAGAATTTTTGGTTAGAGAGCAGCAGACGTAATGGTACTGTGGAATCGAAGAAGAGTAGTTAACCCGGATAACTATCTAGCGCGAGATTGATAACGGACTTGGTATCCATTTGGAAATTTATTTTTCTAGGTTTTCTTCCTGGCTAGGCGTTTTGCCCTCATTGAGCCCCTCTCTACCTTCCAAAAGCTTACGCAGGAACCCCGGAGCTAGAGCAGAAAGCGGGTTGACTGACATGGTAGGATTTTCAATCGATCCCGACACCTTATATGAGGCGGCGAAGATGCCGCCTCCTTTTTCACCGCTCAAAATATTGCCGATGACTGGAATTTTTCCCAATAAGCTGTTAATTGTGTACGCTGGGACCATGGTCCCGTTTAAATCGATCTCATATTTCCCGAAATCGATCTTACCAGATCCAGTGACCCCCAGCTCAGAACCAAATCCCTGCGCCCCCTTTATGATCGCGACATCATTTTCGAATACGAATGGCAATCGGAAGCGTTTAAATTCGATCCCTCGTCCAGCCACTAGATTACCGAGTCCTGTAAATGACGCGATACTGAAAAGTCGGGCTATACCGGGTGCGTTGGCAATGCGAAACCGTTTCATTTCTGCCGTTCCAGTCCAGGGAGAGTCGGATCCATCTTTTCGAATACCAGCTATCTCTATTGATCCACCGGAGATCGTATCGGTAATGTTCATGGCTTTTAAAAAGAGACCTGCATCGGCGGAGTAGAGTGCCATCACATGTCCACTTTCATCTGGGAGCATACGAAATTCGAGGGTCTTCCCTCCGCGAGGCAGTGCTCCCCTAAGGTTAATATTCTGCCAGTGTTTTCCATCGTATCGAATCTTCAATTCAACATTATTTGCCGGCAGATCCGAGCCAATCCAGAATTTGTCAAATTTGCCGGTTAGTCGAAACCTTGGCAGGTTCGGAGCGTGAAAGTCTTTGAGGGATCTGCGAAGGAAGGGTGATGCATCCAAACCGCGACCGTTAACTGCGATTGAGTAACCTTCGGGGTCCTCCTTCTGGATGTTTGCTGAAAATTCGGTCAATCCGAGCTTAAACTTTTTGAGTCGTAATGTAGCGATTTCCTGACCCTTTCTCTCTTCACGCGTCGCGAACGTGATTTCTCCTATCATCGAGAAAATGCCGGAGTCGAGCTGGAAATGATCAACGGTAATGATTGCACCATCCCGGAGAGATGCGGAAACTTGCGCAGTTCCCGGGAGCCCCGGAAGCTTTACCCAGTCGAGACCGGGCAATGAAATTTTGACGTCTTGGAGGTCAAGGCCGGCAGAAAGCACGGCTGTATTATCCCGCCGTTCCTCGTAAACTAATTGTATAGGTGCTGAACCGTCGAAAATCTCCGGGAAGTGTATATCGAAAAGCTTCGCTTGCTGGGTTCCCGCGATAAATCGAGTGTCAAGACGTCGCTTTATAGGCCTGCGGCCAGAGAAGTCCTCAGTCCATTTAAAGCTGGTGGCTGTATTGGCGTAAACAGCCTCTCCCGACGCGCTCAAAGATTCATTGTTAACCGTTAGTGCTATGCGACCGTTATCAATCGGCATACCCCTGAACGCACTTTTGACCGACAGGTCTCTGATATCCGATGTTGCTGAGAGCAAAACGTCCTCGGCTTTCAGATCTTTTAGAAGGGGGAACGCTATTTTTAGTCGAGTTGCCTGTCTTCCTTCTACCCCATCCATCGTGAGCCCTAAACTTTGGAGCAAGCTGAGCCGTGGATGCGCGATCATGTCGAGTGCTGATTTGACAGGCCCACGCACAAGACCGGATATATCCGTCGCCACGGATTGGGTGCCGATATCGCTTATATCTACAGTACCGTCCTCGATAGTGAGTTCACCGCTGTGTCCGCGATGTATTTTAAAATTTAATCGTTTATTGTTGAAAGTGGCGGAGGCTGCGGCATTGGTTATCGGCGGCATTGGGGAAAGGTAATCGATGGTCGCATCTTCGATCGTAAGCTGACCATTAATCGATTTCAAATCGACATCCCCAATATCCTCGCCAGCAAGGTCGATCTGTGCCGAAAGGCTGGTCGAAGCTCCTTTGATCAACCCGTTTCGCACATTCTTAGTCACCCAGTTGCGGGCGTTTACGCTAATGCCGGGAAGCCAGAATTTCTCTAACGCATTAATTGGAAAGGTTGGTATCTGTATAAAAGCATCTACCGTGGCGATCTCGTCCATCCGCGTGATAAGGCCCTTAAGTTCGGCAGTTGCATCGGCGAACTCCGCACTTAGATTTGTGATGTGAAGTTGATCAGGAGTTCTACCGAGGTGGCCTTCTGCCGTAATTTTCCTAAATGTGATAGGTGGAGCGTCGATGCCGGGAATCCTGATGGAGCCGCTGGCCGATTTGAGTTCAAATTCTGCACGCTCGACTCTACCTTCAAGCCCCACGCGGGCCCTGATTTCGCCGGAAAATATGGCGTCCAATGGCTGGAGCACATCGAAAACCTCGAAGCGATCTGCGAGCTTATGAGTTATTAAATTTTTAAAGCGCGTCGAGATATCAATCGTCTGTTTGATGCGGTCGTAATGTGCTTCACCAATAAGTTCAGGTTTAAATGTCCTGAAATCGGTGGCCAGATCGAAGGATGCGCGAATTCCGGAAGGTACTAGTTCTAAGGAGATATCGGCGTGTTCGGCGCCCCAGTTAATGTCCATTTTCCGGTCTTCGACGCTAAGGGCGGCGCCAATTACGCTGATCCGTTTGAGATATTCGATACTATCTTTGTTATGGTATGGTTCGGACAGTTGGTCCAATAACTCAGCCAATAGCCCCCCATTTACATCCTCCGATGTGCTAGTGAGCTCTCCCATACCAAAACGCAGGTTCCCGTCCTTCTCCCGAGAAAGTCGGATAAACGGACGAATAATCTCAAGATTAGTAGGGGCTATTTTCCCTCGAATCAGCGCATGTGCGCTCAGAGTGACGGATACCTCTCGAATGTAGGTCAAACGCTGTCCGGTGTTTTTTGAATTGACCTTTACTCTCAGCGCCCGGAGATCCAATGCCCGGTCCCAGCCGGCCCAGGTAACTATTAAGTCATCGAGGTCTACCCCGACAGGGCTTTCGGTGCGGTACAATATATCCCCTACGTAGGGAAGCAAAAACTTTATCGAGACCGGCCCCTGTGATAAACGCCACGCAGAAACCGCCCCGAGAATCCCGAGTACTACTGCGAGTCCTAGAGATACTTCTAGGAAAATGATGGATATCTTACGAAGCATGCATGGAGAATAGCTGAATTCAGACTAATCTTGACCTATAAACGTCCAACCCGCAGTGTGCGATAATCCAATCCTCTTTGGAACGGGGTAATTGACAGAATTTTTCGAAAAATGGGGTCTCATCGCCGAATCCCTTCCGATAGCTGCAAGTGAGGATCATTTCTCCGTCCATTTAGAGCGCTGGAATGAGTCAACGAAGCGTGCTGACGACGCCGCTGTTGCAGCATTTTCAGCCGCTGCTTTGGAAGACGGGGCTACTTACAAACTACTCTCGTCTATCTTCGGTAACAGCCCGTTTCTTAGTCAGTGTCTTATATCCGATCAACAATTTGCGCGTGTTTTATTGATCGATGGGCCGGATGTAGCATTTGCCGCCGCGCTAACGGCAGCTAGAGATTGTTCAAAACTCGGAGACGAGACAATTGACGCGGTGAAAGCCCGCTTGCGGATCGCGAAGCGACGGGCAGCGCTATCGATAGGTGTGGCTGACATAGCAAACATTTGGTCGCTGGACGCAATTACAATTGCGCTTTCGGACTTTGCGGCGGCCGCACTTGGTGCAAGCTGCAAATTACTGCTACGACAGATGCACGATAAGGGTGACCTCGCTCTACCCGACCCTGAAGATCCTGAGAAAGATAGCGGATTGATTGTTCTAGGTATGGGCAAGCTCGGTGCGCGCGAACTGAATTATTCAAGCGACATTGATCTTATCATTCTCTATGACCAGGACGTAGTACCGTATACCGGGCAACATGCTCTACAATATGTATTCACGCGACTCTCGCGGGACCTTGTCACTTTGATGGAGGAGCGGACTCGGGATGGTTATGTATTCCGCACTGATCTGCGTTTACGGCCCGACCCTGGAGCCACCCCACCCGCGATGTCGGTGCTAGCTGCCGAGATGTACTACGAAAACACAGGGCAGAATTGGGAACGAGCTGCTATGGTTAAGGCACGCCCGGTAGCCGGTGATAAAAAAGCCGGCTTCGCGTTTCTTGAAATTCTGCAACCTTTCATGTGGCGCCGGTCTCTGGATTTTGCGGCGATACAGGATATCCAGTCGATTAAGCGGCAGATCAACGCTCATCGGGGTGGTGCAAAAATCGCTGTGGCTGGACATAATATCAAGCTTGGCCGGGGTGGAATACGCGAAATCGAATTCTACGCGCAGACACAACAGCTTATTTGGGGCGGTAGGGATCCCGATCTACGGGTGCGGGCGACCTTGGAGGCAATCGAACGGCTGGTTGTTGCAGGGCACGTTACTAAAGATGCCTATGCGGACCTTAAAGACGCCTATAGGTTCCACCGGCGCGTCGAACACCGTCTGCAGATGATTGAAGACCGGCAGACTCATGAACTTCCTGAAAGTGAGCACGGGCTCAAGGCGTTAGCGGTATTTCTAGGGTATGATGGCCTTACGGGATTTGTCGACGATCTGTTGCGGCATCTAAAATGCGTCGAGCAACACTATGCGGCATTGTTCGAGGGAGAAACGGATCTTGGTGGGCCCGGGAATCTGGTTTTCACAGGGGCGGACGACGATCCCGACACGTTAAAAACGCTGTCGGAGATGGGGTTTTCAGAACCAGCGACCGTGTTAAATACCGTACGCACTTGGCATGCTGGACGTTATCGCGCGGTGCGCAGCGCTCGCGCCCGTGAGTTGCTAACAGAGCTCGTGCCGACAATTCTGGAAGCTTTCTCTTCTTCTCCAAACCCCGATCTCGCTCTCCGAAGATTCACCGAATTTCTCGAAGGCCTTCCCGCCGGCGTACAGCTTTTCTCGCTATTCAGCGCGCATCCAGGCCTTTTCGATCTCGTCGCCGAGATTATGGGCGCCGCGCCGCGGCTAGCCAGATGGCTCAGCCGATATCCGATTCTGCTCGACGGCGTTTTGACCCGTGATTTCTTCGACTTCGTGCCGCGACGCGAGGAGATGATGACGGGGCTGGCCGAAGCAACCTCTAAGGCTCGGGATTTTCAAGATCTTTTGGATATCCAGAGACGGTGGGCCAATGACGGCATATTCCAGATCGGCGCCCATATGCTGCGCGGTCGGCTAGCTCCGGTGGATGCCTCCATTCCGTTGTCGGATATCGCAGATACGTGTCTGACATCCCTGTTGCCGGAGATCGAGAAGAATTTTGCCGAGATGCACGGTAAGGTGCCGGGCGGGAAGATTGCGGTGATCGCTTTTGGCAAGCTCGGCAGCCGCGAAATGACGCCGGGCTCCGACCTTGACCTGCTTTTCGTGTACGACTGTCCCGCCGAAATTGAGCAGTCGGACGGCAAACACCCGCTGGCGCCAGGTCAGTATTATAGCCGTTTGTGCCAGCGTTTCATCGGGGCGGTCTCCGCCCCCACGGGGGAGGGGCGGTTGTATGAAGTAGATATGCGCCTGCGTCCTGCTGGAAATGCGGGACCGATCGCTTCGTCGCTCGAAGCGTTCACTAAGTATCAGGAGACAGATGCTTGGACTTGGGAACATCAGGCATTGACGCGGGCGCGTGTCATCAGCGCTGAAGGCGGCTTGAGGGAAAGGTTGAATGACGTGGTAAAATCCGTGCTTACGGCAGAACGGGACCATGTTAATCTTGCCGGTCAGGTCCGTAGAATGAGGGATCGTATACGGAATGAGCATGGTACTGAGGATATCTGGTCAGTAAAACATATACCCGGCGGGATGGTGGATATTGAATTCATCGCGCAGTACCTGCAATTGCGGCATGCAGCGGAGGTGCCGGAAATACTGGCCGGAGATACGGCCTCGGCGATCACCGTTGCGGGTAAGAAGGGTTTCATCTCCAACGATATCGCCACGGACCTAGTAGCCGCGACCATCCTGTGGCGCAACTTTCAGGGTATTCTTCGGCTGACCGTTGATGGAGAATTCACGGAAGACGGTGCTGCGGTAGCGCTAAAGCGCGTCGTCACGCGGGCCTGCGGGGCGGCTAACTTCAGGGCTCTTACGGAAACAATGATATCTACCGCGGCCAAAAGCGCCGCGCATTTCGAAACGTTTTTCGAAACGATTGAGAACGACTGACTATAACCGGTAAGGGAGCCCAGAATGCCTTCCAAGGACATCACCTATACGACGCGGAATAACGAGATATTATCAGGCTATATGGCGGAGCCGAGTTATGATGGCAAGATTCCCGGAATCCTGCTGATCACCGCGATTTTCGGCATCGATGACGAGATGAAAGAGCTGAGCGACGCCTGGGCGGCGGACGGCTTTATCGTGTCGGTGCCGGATATTTTTTGGCGCGTCATGCCGGGTCCGACGGCTGACATGGAAAAGGCCTTCAACCGCTACAAGGTGTTCGATTCCGAACAGGGATATAAAGATGTCGAGGATTTGTTGAATGCCCTGCGGGCCCACCCGCGCTGCAACGGTAAGGTTGGCGTGTTGGGTTTTTGTTTCGGCGGGCGATATGCCCAACACGCGGTCTCACGCCTTGGCGCGGATGCGGCGGGGGCGTTTCACGGTACGCTTATAGATCAAGAACTCAGTCTGATGCCGCCGTTGGACTGTCCGGTCAGTTTTCATTTTGGCGCTGAAGATCCGGTCGTTCCGCCGGAGGTTGTCGACCAAATCTCTGCCGCCTACGCAGATCATCCGGATGCCGAGATCGTCTCCCATAACGGCTGCGGTCATAATTTTTCTATGCCCTACAAGGATGGTTACCATGCCGCTGTGGCAGCAACGTCACGGCAGGCGGTTCTTGAGACATTCATGAAGATGAAATGAGGATCCTGAGAAAAGGAGACACGGCACCGGCGTTCGACGGCATGACGGACGGCGGCAATAAGATCGAATTGAGGGAACTGAAGGGTAAAAAGGTTGTTCTCTATTTTTATCCGAGGGATATGACTCCCGGTTGCACGGCTGAGGCCGAGGGGTTTCGCGACGCGAGCAAGGAGTTTGAAAAAGCGAACACCGTAATCCTAGGTGTGTCGAAAGATAGCATCAAGCGTCATGAAAACTTCAAGGCTAAGTACGATCTACCATTTATGCTTATCAGCGACGAGGACGGTAAAATCTGCTCGGCATACGGCGTCTGGCAGAAGAAAATGAACTATGGCCGCGAATATATGGGGATCGTCCGGTCCACCTTCCTAATTGATGAAAAAGGAAAGATTGTCGAAATATGGTCGAATCTGCGCGTAAAAGGTCACGTCGAAATGGTGCTAGACGCAGCCCGGGCCTAGTGACGGTACCTCGATGACACAGACCCTATCGGACCGCGTTGTCGGCGTCCTTGGTACTGGGGATGCGGCGGCTAAGGCGATGGCTGCGCGGGCCGTAGCCTCCGATTGGCGGTCTGGGGTTATCCCTGAGATAGGACGCGCTGTACCCCGCGATCGACCACAAAGGCCTATGAAGCCGGATCTTTTGATGCCGCGCGATATGCCGAGGCGCGGTAAGGCGCAGACCGAAGCGGGCCGTATCGCGCTGCTGCATGCTATCGCCCATATCGAACTCAACGCTGTTGATCTCGCCGCCGATATTCTGGTGCGATTTCCGGACCTGAACGCGCCGCTCAACTTTTATAACGACTGGCTCAGCGTGCTTGACGATGAGGCGAAGCATTTCTTACTGTTGTCTAAACGCCTTGCCGATTTGGGTGTGGCCTATGGTGATCTTCCTGCCCATGATGGTCTCTGGCAGGTGGCACAGGATACGGCAAAGAACCCGCTGGCGCGCCTCGCCATAGTGCCGCTGGTGCTGGAGGCGCGCGGTCTCGATGTCACCCCGCAAATTATCGCTAGCCTTTCTAAAGCGGGCGACACGGATTCGGTTAGCGTACTAGAGGTGATTTACCGCGAAGAGATTGGCCACGTCGCGATAGGTTGCAAATGGTTTGAATATTTCTGCGAAGACGAGCCGGAAGTCACATGGAGACGGTTAGTGAAAAAACATTTTCGTGGATCAGTCAAACCGCCGTTCAATTACGCCGCAAGGGCAGAAGCGGGTTTCCCAATAAACTACTATTGTATTCCCGTTTAGCCGAATTCTAGCAAAATCTCTGCCAGCAAATCCGGCCTATCAATCATCACGTCATGGCCCGATGGGATTGGTCGGACGTCCCAGTCGGGCTCGTGGCTCAGTGGCGTCGCGAACCGATCAAAGTTGCTATTTGGGTGGTATGCAGCGAGTAGGTACAGTTTCTTAGGCACATATTTCCAATCACCCGTTAGACGGATCGGTTGAGAAAAAGTTTTGATGGGCTGTGGAACGCAACGTCGTTGTACCCAGTCGGCATCTTGTGGATCCATCACGCCAAAATAAGCGGGCGACATAGGATTAACCTTCCAACCTTCTCCGGTTTTAGACACTTGCTCACGAGTAAGTTGAATACGCTCTGGCGGCCAGCCGTCCATTAGGCAATCACCATCTTGAGGTACGAACGCATCAAGCCATATAGCAGCGGAGAATTTACCCACTTGTCGGTCTAGGACAGCGCTAATTACTTGACCACCGTAGGAGTGGCCACAAAGGACGATACTATCGAGTTCTTCTGCTTCAATAACACCGAGTACGTCGTTGATATGGCATTCAATATCAATATCGGGAGTGGCAAGGTGTGCACGTTCACCGAGCCCGGTAAGCGTAGGGGTAAAAACATTATGGCCTGCGTCGCGCAAAAGTTTTGTGACCCGTTTCCAGCACCAACCCCCATGCCATGCTCCGTGCACCAGAAGATATGTCGTCATGTTAACCTCCATTCGCTTTAATCAGGATATAGATTGACGAAACGGCCGGATTCCGAGAGCCCGGCCAGCTTTTTATCTTACTATAGGGATTGACGAAGGTTAGGTGCATTCGTAGCGTTAGTGTAAAGAAGTCGGATTAATCCAAGGGAGAAGGGGGAAAATATGCCAAATATCGATGCGGCTTCGCGCGGCTGCGAAGATGGAGAAATACGGGGATATCGTTAAATTGACCAAATCTATAGAAAACCAGCGCCTGACAATATTTCCTTCAAATTGTACCTTCGTCGATCAAAAGCCTCAAGAAATGGCAAAAACATCGTATGGGGCGGTGTGAGATGAGTGAGATTGTCGGCAATCACCCGACGGACGGTGTCGCTTTTATTACTGGTGGCGGCGGGATCGGCGGAGCAACCGCTGTACATCTGGCCGCAAACGGCGTGAAGGTTGCGGTGGCGGATTGCGATTCGAGCCTCTCGGAGGCGGTTGCTGAAAAGATCATTTCCGCCGGAGGGACTGCGGAACCACTAACCCTAGACGTCACCGACCCGCACCAAGTTATATCATGCGTTGAGGCGGCAGAGGAGGTCCTTGGACCAATCCGATATCTTGTCAATACGGCTGGCATCTTTCAGTGGGCGAACGCGGAAGATATTTCGGACACGGACTTTGAGACTATGTTCCGTGTGCACGTGTTCGGTATGCACTCGGTCACCCGAATGGTTTTGCCAGGAATGCAGAAGCGCAAGGCAGGTGCGATCGTCAACGTAACATCTATCCATGCGGTACGTGGCCAGTCGCTGACCGCACATTATTCCGCAGCTAAGGGTGCCATACTCGCTTATACAAAATCCCTAGCGCGCGAAAAATCACCGCTTGGCATCCGGGTGAATGCTGTGGCGCCGGGACCTATCGATACACCATTGTGGCGGGGTGACTTAGCCGAAGACGAGATAGTCGAAAAGATGTCTCAGCGTTCTACCGTCATTCCTTTGTCCCGCTTGGGCACCGCGAACGAGATTGCTGCAGGAATTGTTTTTTTGCTATCCCCCGGTGCGAGTTACATTACCGGACACATTATGACAATCGACGGAGGTGAGGTCATGAATTAGCAGAGGGTTGGGCTATGACGAGTGGCATTAACTGTGATACGTCGACCCAATGCTAGATCTAGCTTTCAATGAATACGGGAAAGATGGTCCACCATTAATAGTGCTACATGGGCTGTTCGGTTGCGCCCGCAACTGGGCCGGCATCGCGCGCTCACTTTCGGAAACCCGACGTGTTTATGTTCTTGATCTCCGCAATCATGGTGCATCACCGCATGCTCCCACCATGGCCTATGACGAAATGGCTCAAGATGTGGGGAGGTTCATTGCCGCCCACGGTATCGTCGATCCGATCGTTATGGGTCATTCGATGGGAGGCAAGGTCGCAATGCGGCTAGCGCTGGACCAGACCGATTTACTCAGAGGCCTGATCGTTGTTGACATCGCGCCAGTGACGTACCGCCACGACATGATGGACTACATCGTCGCAATGCAGGTACTCGATCTGTCGGGTAAACAGAATAGGGCGGAGTTGGAAGACAAGCTGCGTGAAGAGATCGGGGATGCTGATATTGCGGCGTTTTTGATGACCAACTTGGAGCGCGTTAACGGCGAGTTCCATTGGCGGATAAATTTACCGGCGATATCTGCCGAGATGAGCAGTATCTCGGAGTTCCCAGTGCCAGATTGCACCTGGTATGGCGGGCCGACGGCGTTCATAGCCGGGGAGCACTCCGTATATATCAGGGTGAATCATCGAAGTCGCATTCGCGAGCTGTTTCCAGAGGCTTTTACAGTCACGATCAGGGATGCTTCCCATTGGGTTCATGCGGACCAGTCTGAGGCATTTATCAAGACGGTCACAGCATTTTTGCAATCAGTGCCCTGATTATGTTTTGTCATTTTCCCGCAGGTGATAACCGGTTTAAGAAAAGAAACGGCCGAGAAAACTGGTGTTATCCTTCCCGCGGGAGCTTTAGTTCGTCTAGTTCGGGTAAGTCATATGCGTCCCAGTTTTCGGCGACTTCCCGCATCTTTTCTAGTGGCGGCAGTGAGACTGCGGGGTAGTCCCATTTTTTCGTGGCGTCGATAACCATTTTAGTGCCGCCGATATCAGCTTGGGTTTTACCGGGTTCGAATGACGATGGGTCGAGTTCGACAGATGCCGTGTCCGGGATGGTCTTGATATCCCGGTCAGGACGGACACGCCAGGCCATTACCCAGTCGCGCATAAATGGGTCGTTAATATCGATATCGTCGTCACAGATTATGATCCATTTAAAATAGCTCATGCCGAAATGCCCCATGGTACCGAACGCTGTCTGATCGACATGACCAGAATACATCGTCTTCATACTGATCCAGAGCGTCGCTGTGCCGCCACCCGCCTCCAGGGCGTGTACGTCGTGGATGCCGGGTATGTTAAGTTCCTCGGTCAAGTGTTTCTTAAGCCCAGCTTCCAAGAGGGCTCTCTTAATCATTGAGGACTCCGATGGCGGGAACTGGCTAATGACGCCCATAACAATCGGATCCTTCCTATGGGTGATACATTTAACTCGGAAGACGGGTCCCTCCCTGCCACCGGCCATATAACCTGTGAACTCTCCGAATGGGCCCTCGGGCTCGGTATGATCCGCCAACACTTCGCCTTCGATAATAATTTCCGCGTGAGCGGGAACCTCAAGATCAACGGTTTTGCATTTCACCATCTTGATGGCTTCTCCACGGATTCCGCCAGCTACGGCTAGTTCATCTGCTCCGTATCGAGCTGGTGCCACTAAATACTGGATTGGATCACCGCCGATGACGATCGCTGCCGGCATGTGTTCTCCCCGCTGTTTATATTTCTCGTGGTGGATAGCGCCGCCGCGATCGGGCGCACCAAACAGGATACCCGTGGTGTTTTTACTTTTTATCTGGCAGCGGCGGATGCCGATATTGCGGCGGCCGGTATCAGGGTCCTTCGTTACCCAGAGCGGGGTTAAATAGGGACCGGCGTCTTTCTCGGGTGTCCAGGTTGGTACGGGTAACTTTGTTAGGTCGACGTCATCGCCTTCGATGACGATATCTTGGCAGGGTCCAATGTCGATTAGCACAGGCTCAATGGGTGAATTCATACCGCTGGTCACTCGTTTATGGATATCTTCCAAGTTGGGTTCACAGTTGAGCGCTGCGGCAATCATCTTACGGGAAGATGCCACAACACCGCCAACTACTCGCCCGCCCTCATAGCCCTTTACATTGCGGAAGCCGATGCCATAACGCTTGTCCTCGTCCATGGCGCGAAAAATCATTCGTAGAACTGCACCTATTTCCCAGTCCTTGTCGACTTCCTTGTCGACCCATTTAAACATGCCCTGTTGCTCTAGCACCTGCAGCCAGGGCCGCAAGGATTCGTATGCCATCGGTGGCTCCCTATTTCCCATAGTGGGATGTATAAAAAAATATGAGCGCTTACAAGACGATATGCGAGAAGTCGAGTAATAATTACGAACCGGCCAGCCGGAAAGTTAGTTTGCCATTCCAGAAAACAGTAAAACTCGTTTTACGCCGGTAAGCGTATTCCGCTCAATTAGCGCTAGGCGCGCACCCAGCCACCATCTACATAGATTGTTTGGCCGGTAACGAATGAAGAATCGTCGCTAGTCAGAAACGCCATTGTGCCTACAACGTCGTCAGCCTCCTGTATTTTTTTTATCGCCTGCATATTGGCAACCATCCTGAAACGTTCCTCGGACCGCGGTTCGGTGATCTGCGTACCAGTAGTTGGTACGAGGCTCGGCGATACGGCGTTGACTGTAATGCCGTAGGCTGCCAAGTCACTCGCCAGTGCGCGTGTGAATCCGACAACACCTCCTTTGCTCGCGATATAATGAACGTATCCGGTCACTGGCGTCGCCAGTGTGCTCGAAGACACATTTACGATCCGGCCCCAGCCCCGTTCTTTCATACCCGGTACAAATTTTTTTGCGGTAAGGAACAGTGCGTCGAGATTGAGTGCCATCACCCGCCGCCAGTCATCGAACGAAATATCATCGAAATCTACGTTCGGATAAATCCCGGCATTGTTTATTAAAATATCGCACCTCCCGAAGTCGGATAGGGCAGTTTCCGCCATTGCGGCTATATCCTTATGCGAACTAACATCGCAGATATAACCTCGACCCAAGCGACCGGATCGCATGATTAGGTCGACTGTTTC
>CEUL01003301.1_pt1 | contig 15212 bp, 14 predicted proteins | sample 427021 | NCBI WGS metagenome assembly CEUL01 (sample SAMEA2622800, study PRJEB7988) | marine metagenome | isolation source: saline water (ENVO:00002010), including | reverse complement strand
ATATTTATAGTTTCATCAATCAGGTCTTCTATTCCCGAATATTGCCGAGCCAACCCTGATCATAGAGGCACCACTCTCTAAAGCTATTTCAAAATCGTCGCTCATCCCCATTGAGCATTCAGGAAGCTCAAACGTATCCGCTAACTTGCGCAATCTTTCAAAGACAACTCTTGTCGCTACCATGTCATCAGGCACACCCATTGTCATTAGTCCAGAAATATGTATATTTTCATCCCTTAACTCAGTGATCGCATTAGGCAATTCCTGAGTCCCAAACCCCTGAGCATTAGAGGGCCCCATCAAAGAAACCTGAAGTAAGATTTTTGCTTGGTGGTTACGCTTATGTATTTCTCTGGCAAGTTTTAGCGACGTTACTGAATGCCAGACATCAACAAGATGAGATATTTTTCTTATCTTATTGCTTTGAAGTTGACCGATGAAGTGCCAGCTAATTTCGGGTTCTACCAACGGGTTTTTCGTAAGTAGTTCCTGAGCATAATTTTCTCCGAAGTTTTTGATTCCTAGCTTGCTGGATATGTTGACTTCCTCATGGGTAAATCCTTTGGTAACTCCTACCAGGGTTACTGGGTTTTGCGCCTTATTATCAATAATCTTGTTTATTTCCTCAAGTCTCTCTTTGATTTCTTCAGAGTAGGTCTCGCTTGTCACGATGCCTCTTCCAGCCATGCAATCATTGCTTGTCTTTCTATATTGCCCCCGACACGGTGTGACCAGTAGTTTCCTGACGATGCTGTGCAGTCACCTATAAACTGCGTGTCTAATATGTTGCTTCTAAGAAGAGCTATTCTTGCTGTCTCGGGGATATCTAACGCAGGGGTTCCCTCTTCGGTTTCTGATTCCACTGTTGGACCAAATTCTCTCGTCATGTGTTTGAGTTCAACTGAACCAAATTCATAATGTTTAGGATATATGCAAGGCCCAACTACAGCTATCGTTGGGTAACCTCCCAACTTGCGCATTTCAATGGATGCATTTTGGATTATGCCTGCTAGGAGACCACGCCAGCCAGCATGTACTATTCCTATAACAGGCGCCTCGCAGATGAGTGCAATTGGTGCACAATCCGCAACTTGGATAGCCATCGGAACACCACACGCAGTTGTGATCATCCCATCACCTTCTTCGCCTTGATGGTCGCCAGTGTTTTCAATTCTAAATATCTTTCCCCCGTGCACTTGTTTAAGGTACGACCAGGGTGCTTCAATCAGTTTTCGTTGCGTTTGAAGCAGTTGGTCCGCGGGTTGTGTTATTGATAGGTTCCCATCGTGAGAGTCGGTAGACAGAACCTTGGCGGTCACTCCACAATCAAGTGTTTTTGACCAACTATGTTTTGATTTCATAGTGCGTGGGAAGTTTGTTAGTCCTGTAAAAAGTCCGGGACATCTAGGTCTCCGTGCACTTCTTCTCGTATCGTTTCTTCTTCGCCAAAGACATTCGGTATATCGCTTCCCAATACTGAAGCTTGTGGGCGTGAAGCGCTGTCCCAACGATCGAAACCTGCAGCAATTACTGTAACTCTCACAGTATCGCCCAACGATTCATCTACGACTGTTCCAAAGATTATGTTTGCATCTGGGTGCGCTACGCCCAGCACTAACTCTGCTGCCTCATTTACCTCGTTCAACGTTAAATTGCTTGAACCAGTTATCGATAGAAGAATTCCTCTTGCCCCGTCAATTGGTGATTCAAGGAGAGGACTAGAAACTGCTTTTCTAGCAGCGCTTGTTGCTCGTTGTTCTCCGTTACCTTCACCTGTTCCCATTAGAGCGGAGCCAGCATCATTCATAATCATTTTTACGTCGGCAAAATCAGTATTGATCAATCCTGGTGTCGTGATAAGTTCAGTTATCCCTCGAACACCGTCTAATAAGACTTCATCTGCCTTTGCGAAAGCTTCAACTACCGTCGTTTGTTCATCTGCTACAGAAAGCAGCCGGTCGTTGGGGATTACGATCTGCGTGTCAACTTTTTCCCTAAGACGGGTTATGCCTTGGTCCGCTTGAACTGCTCGTCTTCGACCTTCAAAACCGAATGGCCTTGTCACTACACCAATTGTCAAGGCACCTAATCCTTTCGCAATATCTGCGACAATAGGAGCGGCGCCAGTACCGGTACCCCCACCTTCACCTGCTGTGATAAATACCATATCAGCTCCAGATAAGGCCTGTTCAATTTCTGGTCTATGGTCTTCTGCAGCTTGTCGACCAATTTCAGGGTCAGAACCTGCACCAAGGCCTCGAGTCAATTCTCGGCCGATGTCAATCTTTACCTCTGCATCAGAGAGAAGAAGTGCCTGTGCGTCTGTGTTAATTGCCAAGAACTCCGCACCGCGTAGTCCAGCATCAATCATTCTGTTGACAGCGTTGACACCACCGCCACCTACACCAACAACCTTTATAACGGCTAGATAATTATGTGGACTTTCCATTTCATACTCCTTTTGAGTGAGACTGACCTTTAGCTCCCTGATCAGACTAACTGTTAGTGAACCGATTTAATTTTCGCTTATGCGTTATTTATTAATAAGAATCGTACGAGCATTCGGATGAACGACACAACACTGGCTTGTCAGGGGTTCGAACATCAATATGAACCAACTCGGATAAATCAACTTGCTCAAGAATAGTTGATGCAGCGAGTATTTTGGATTCAAGCGCTTTATTGTCTCCGAATAGTATCTTTCCTTCGCCAAAGAGAATCAACTCAATTTCGTCACCAGGTAACACAAACGAGATATCTGCTGACAGAACGGGCGGAAGGTTTGCAGCTAACTCAATTGCGAATAATGCCTGTTCAGGGACCCATTCCCCTACCTTCAAATCATCAAAATTTCCCTCGACTATTGGGTACTCCAGGCTTGAAGGTAATTCTGGAACTCGTGCAAGCACCCTTCCATCCAAGTCAATAAGGAACCATTGACCTAAGTTCGAAAGGAGGACAGATGGCTGGCGAAGCGTCACCGACACCGTCACTTTACCCCCGAAAGAACGAGTAACTTTTGCGCCCTTTACACTTGGTATTTTTTTGATACGCGTTGAAATAGCCTGGGTATCAATCTCAAGTAAAGGTTTAGACTTTGGGATATTTGCGACAGTTATTATCAACTCCTCTAATTCACTGTCAACGCCTATAACGACTACTTCATCCACATCAAGCAGAGAACTTCTGGATATCAATACTGCTGCTAATCCAAGAAGTACCAACAAGACCGCCATTAATAGCATCCGCAATCTCTTTTTCCCTTTGGCTCTAATTATTTCAATACGGCGTTCTTGTATTCGAGGGTCAATATCTGCCATTAATCAAAACCAATCATTTCGGTTTCTGCATTCAGAACAATTCCAAATTTTGAATATACGGAATCTAGAACAAGCTCCATTAAATCTCTAATATCTTGCGCTTTGCCACCCACGTCAGCCTGGATAAAGTTGGCATGCTTGGTTGATACTTCTGCGCTGCCGACCCTCATTCCTTTACACCCAGAATCCTCGATAAGTCTTCCAGCTGATTTGTCCTTTGGGTTAGTGAATACTGACCCGGCATTCTGCCCACCTGGTTGGTTCTCCAATCTCCAGCGTACGATTTCTCTGATTACTTCTGAGGATTCTTCGGGATTACCCTCTGAAAGTTTTAGCACTGCATTAATCACTAGCTGGTTTCTAGAGATTGAAGATTGCCGGTATCCAAATAGAAGGTCATTCGGATATAGAGTGTGCGTCAGGCTAGTTTTCGTATCAAGCACATCAACTGATTTAATACTAGCTTTCATGTCGGAACCATGGCCGCCTGCATTCATCTTGACAGCACCTCCTATAGTTCCGGGAACTCCAACAGCCCATTCAAATCCAGTAAGACCCTTCGAAGAGGTTGATCTTGCCACTACAGGAAGTTTCGCTGCCCCACCAACATATGCATGCCCTTCAATAATCTTAGCTTCTTCGAATCCAGAGCCTAGTTTGATTACCAATCCTTCAAAGCCATCGTCCGAAATTAGGAGATTGGAACCGTTACCTATAACTGCCACTTCAATATCCTTTTGTTGGCAGATATCCAAAGCATGATCTAACTCTCTTGTGCTCTCCGCTTTGAGAAACAAAGAACATCTGCCGATAGTCCTATAAGTTGTCAGCAAACCTACTTCGTAGTCGCAGCTAGTCGCTTCACGATGAAGCTTTTGATTTATAAGCTGAGAAATTTCTATCCACTTATCAACCATCTTCTAATTCTCCCATTAGCTGGTCTGCGATATTCGTGAGGTCCCCTGCTCCCAAAGTCAGACAAAGATCCCCCTCAACAAGTAATTCCCGGAGAAGCATAATCAGGTCTTCGCGATGCTCACAATACCTGACACTTTTAGCAGTTGTCTTTGACGCCACTGCATCCGCAACTAGTTTCCCTGTGACTCCAGGGATTGCCTTCTCTCCAGCAGAATAGATACCAGTAATAACGATTTCATTGGCATCTTGAAAGCAATCTGCAAAGGCAGGAGCTAAATCATTTGTTCTCGTAAAGCGATGTGGTTGAAACACAGCGATAATCCTGTTCCATTTACCCTCTTTAGCAGCTTCCAAAGCAGATTCCACTTCAGTTGGAAGATGCGCATAGTCATCAATAAAAGAAACCCCATTTACTTCACCTCTGTATTGAAACCTTCGGGCTACTCCAGCGAATTGAGAGATACCCTTTTTGATCTTTTCTATACTGAGTCCCAAATCAACGGCAACAGCCACGGCCGCTGTTGCATTTAAAGCATTGTGGAAACCAGGACTAGCTAAGTCAAAAGTCCCAATAACTTTCCCCTCGCTCACTATCTCAAAACAAGACGCAAATCGCTTTCCTTTGTAGTTTCTAATTTGGTAAGTACTGCTCAGTGCTTCTCCATACGTTCGAATATTCGGAAGATCCTTTAAATATTGAGTTTCAGGTGAATCTCCGTATAAATAAACTAATCCTTTAGTTTTTGTTGCGAATTCCCTGAAAGCTTCCTTAAGCTTCGATTCATCTTTGTAGTAAGCCAAGTGATCTGACTCTACGCTTGTGATTATTGAAATATCCGAATTTAGCTCTAGGAAAGAACCATCAGATTCATCACCTTCAACAACAAGGAGATCTGAAGTTTTATTCCAAAGAGCACCGCAACCTATCTCATTTAAGTCACCGCCGATGAGAAATGAAGGTTCAGTATCTGCTACGGATAAGAGCACTGAAAGAATTGATGAGGTAGTTGTTTTACCGTGCGTCCCTGCGACCACTATAGAGTTCTTCTTGGCCGTTATCGCAGCCATTATCTGCGCGCGAGTCAGCACTGGGATACCTGCTTCTAAAGCTGCAATAACCTCTGGGTTTCCTTCAGGAATAGCTGTAGATTTAGTCAAAATTTTTGGATTCGCAAAGTTTGACTTTGAGTGCCCAATTGTGACGCTTATTCCCTTGCTCCTCAGCTGATCAAGCCCAGGGGAATATTTAAGGTCGCTTCCTGAAACATCATGACCCATATCGGCAAGGACATTTGCAATAGACCTCATCCCAGCTCCACCAATTCCAACTATGTGAATGCTGGCCGGAGTATCCAAGTCTACGCTAAGGTGTCGCTCCGACTCTGTCATTTGGCAACCTCAATGAGTAACGTGGCGATCTTTTCAGCGGCATTTTTTTCTGATTTAGGATGTCCTACTTTTGCCATCTTTTTCAAGCGTTCCTCATTTAGAACAATACTCTTGATCTCCTCAGCGATTCGACCACCCGAACAGTTCTCATCTGGGATAATCACTGCTCTACCATCTACCGCTAATGATTCAGCGTTTTTAGTTTGATGGTCTCCGGGTGCACCGGGCAGAGGTATGAGAATAGAGGGGACTCCCAACAAATTAATTTCAGCACTAATTGAACCTCCAGCACGAGAAACAATTAGGTCAGCCGAATTAAGTACTATTGGCATTTGTTCCTCATACTCTACAGCTCTGTAATCGATGTCAATCTGGGGAGTCAGGTGGCCAATCTCTTTCCAGTCCCTGCTTCCGATTATGTGGTAAATGGTGAGATTCGGGACTTCTTCTAAACTAGGCAAAGCGTTCAGTATTGACTTATTTATTTTTAAAGACCCTAATGAGCCACCTGTAATAACTACTAATTTATTTTCTATCGGAATTCCGAGTTGACTTCGATGCAGAGACTTGTCGCTTGAATTCAGATCAGTGATCTCTTTCCGAACTGGATTACCTGTATAAACGCTTCGGAATAATTCAGTGTTCTCATATGAAACAGCTGACTTCTTTACCCATTTACTTATTAGTTTGTTAGCACTGCCGGGTACAGAGTTCTGTTCATGGAGCACAACGGGTGTGCCAGTTAATAGCCCTGCAACTGATCCCGGCACTGCTGCAAAACCCCCTAAAGATAGTATGACTTTGGGTTTATATTTTCTGACATATCGGTATGCGAAGATAGTTGACTTGATCAAAAGACTTATTGCCCAAATTGAGGTTGAAATGTTCCTGCGCGTTAACCCATTTCCTTTTAAAGGAGTGAACTGAAAATTTGCAGCTGTTAGTAGCTTGTTATCAATATCCCTATCACTGGTGAAGAAATGAATCTCAGTTCTTTTTTTCCCTAAAGAAAGAAGAGCTTCTGCAACTGCTAAACCAGGATATAAATGTCCGGCAGTTCCACCGCCAGCGATTACTGCAAAGGACTCGCTCATCTTTTCCTCGGTTGTCCTATATTTATCATAATGCCGATTGCCGCCATGCCTACCACAAGTGAGCTGCCACCATACGATATGAATGGGAGTGGCAACCCTGTATTGGGCATTTGTCCGATTGTTACTCCGATATTGACCAATGCTTGAACAGCAAACCAACTCGTAATACCCATCGCTATTAGGTAGCCAAATTTATCACGAGACTGCTTCGCTATCTGAACTCCGAAGAGAACCAAACCCACGAAAAGTGATAACACGATGAGGGAACCAAACAAACCCATTTCCTCTGCAATTACGGTAAAAATAAAATCCGTATGTGTCTCTGGAGTCCACCATTTAGATTTACTAGAACCGGGTCCTACACCCAACAACCCCCCGTTACTTATTCCTGTTAGAGATTGGAGCGTCTGCCATCCTGAATTGAGCGCATCCCCCTCAGGGTTCAGCACTGCTAGTAACCGTTTTCTTCTATACGGCGCAGCAATTGCACCGAGAACCAATAGAGGTGTCAGGATTAAACCAAACTTGAAGAGTTTATCCAACGGGATTCCCCCGAGGTAAAGAATTGAGCCAAGAAGAAAAAATATTAGACACATCGTCCCGTAATCTGGTTGACTAAATAACATTACGAGCGCAGGGAATAGCGCAAAGAATGGTTCACCATAAGCGCGTTTGTTCCTTAAGTCCTTTTGATAATCTGAAATAACCTGAGCAGTAAGAATCACAGTTGCGATTTTCAAGATTTCAGATGGCTGAAATGATATGCCAGAAATAGCAATCCAACGTGTTGCGCCACCTCCCTGAACACCTAATGGAGTGTAAAGCAAGAATAACAAGAAATAAGTTACATATAATATGGGACGTGCAAGAAGCTTGAGATTCCTATAATCGAACTTTGAAGCACAGTAAAGTGCGCCTAAACCCAAGATAAACCATATTGATTGCCTTATGGCATATGAAAATTCTCCTATGCCTTCCTGACTTGCGACAACAGAACCTGCCGAAAGGATCATTGCGATACCGAATACGTTCAAGATAAGAACTACATAGATTAACTTTCGTTGGATTGGAGTCCATGTACTTTTGGATGGCCGGTTTCCCTTTTCTGATGATTTCAACGTTGCGAACAAAACGCTTTTAATGCTTTGCGAGAATGAATTAGCGTTTGGTTGATCAATTATTGACATTTTTTTTCTCTTTATGAAGTTTGTTCACCTTGATAGCGAAATCAAGGCCGCGTTCTTTGTAACTTTTGTACCAATCGAATGAAGCACAACCCGGCGATAAGAGAACCACATCACCTGAGTCGCTCAGAGTATGAGCTATTCCTACAGCATCCTGCATGGATTCAGCCAAAGATACGCTAACTCTTCCTCTAAAAGCTAATTCGATTTCTTTAGATGCCTCCCCTATTGCAATTAGATGCTTTACACGATTCAACATGGGCACAACTGATGTTAAATCTAATCCCTTGTTGCGCCCGCCCATGATTAGTATTACGTTTTCAAAACTTTCAAGAGCAGCGGTAACTGAGTGCGGTGTAGTTGATTTACTGTCGTCGTACCATCGGACTCCTTCGTTCTCGCTGATCATCTCAATTCGGTGTGGGAGGTGGGAAAAATGTCTTAGCGTTTCAATAATTGCTTCATCATCAGCCCCTGCATGTGTTGCGGCTAGTGCTGCTGCTAGAGCATTGGAAATATCGTGTGGTGCTCTTCTGGGGAGTTCCTCTACTTTCATTAACTTGCGCCCCTCAACAAACAAGCAATTATTTGAGACTTTGCTATTACCTTTATCTAGCCCAAATGTTCGAAATCTTCCCTTGGAGGGCCTATGGCTCATGACTATTGCATCGTCCTCGTTAGCAAGGGCCACCTGGTCGTTTGATAGGTTTGCCCAAATTTTTGCTTTTGCCAATTCATAGCTTTCAAGATCTTTGTGCACATCAAGATGATCAGGAGAGAAATTTAGCCAAACTCCAATATCTGGTGCAAAATTCTGAGACTGCCCTAACCTAAATGACGATGCTTCCACTATAAATTTCGCCAGGGATTCATCCTGAATTGCCTCAACTAACGGGGTATCGGTATTTCCTACCGCCTTCGTCTTTATTCCGCTTAAATTTAGCATTTGATTTATCATCATCGTGACGGTCGTCTTCCCATTCGTCCCTGTCACAGCAATACATGATCGTTCATCGTACATTTGGGCTATATCAAATTCTCCGTGAATTAATAGATGATTATCTCGGGCAAATTTGAGCGCAATATGGTCATCTGGTAAGCCTGGCGTTGGAAAAATCGCTTGTAAACCTTTTAAGTAGACTTCGCAATCAGAATCATCATGACAAGAGTAAATTTTGCTATGAAATTTTTTAGCCATTGCCAATGCCGATTCCGTTGGGGAATCATCAAATAGATGAAGAGCGAATCCTTTTCCGTTTAAAAACTTCGCAACAGATTGCCCGGTAAGGCCGAGGCCATAGATGCCAATCTTTGATCCGGTTTCAATAGTTGTCCCACTCATGGAACAAACACTTCCCTAAAATCTGAGACCTCGACGAAGTCTGCATAGAAGATTCCTAGGGCGATAGCTACGAAAAACCCGCTAATTATCCAAAACCTAACTATCACTGTTGTTTCCGGCCACCCGTGAAGTTCAAAGTGGTGATGGAAGGGAGCCATACGAAAAATTCGTCTTTGGTTCATCCATCGGTAGCCAACGATTTGGACGACTACAGAGATTGTTTCAAGTACAAAGATTCCGCAAATGATTGGAAGTAATAGTTGGGTATTGGTTGCCAGCCCTAAGCAGCCAAGTCCAGTTCCGATGGCTAGCGAGCCGGTATCCCCCATAAATATTTTTGCAGGTGCAGCATTCCACCATAGGAACCCAACACAGGCTCCAAGCATCGAAACAGCAACAACTGCTAAATCTAAAGCATGATCGAGCTGATAGATCTCGGGATGCCGAAATGCCCAGAATGAGATGACAGTGAATGCGCTGAAACACAGAGTAGACGAGCCAGCGGCCAAGCCATCAAGCCCATCTGTTAGGTTAACCGCATTGCTCATTGCGAGGATGATGAACGCAGCCCAAAAGACCCAACCAATTGGTCCTAAATCAAAAGATATGGAATCCCAACGAGTAAATGATACTTCTGTATGTACTTCAGTAAACAGAGCCATAAGTATCGCAAATCCGAATGCTACGGTTGAAAGGCCTATAATTTTCATTTTTTTGTTCAACCCTAGGTTTCTCGCGTTACGAATCTTTATCCAGTCATCCAGAAAACCAACGAATCCCGCTCCAAGAATCGCAAGCATCACGAAGAGTCCCGAACGTGTATAAATTCCGTTGTATAAATCTGAAATTATATAAGCAACGAAAGCCCCTAATACGACTGCTATGCCACCCATTGTTGGTGTCCCTGCTTTCGTTTGGTGCCCACCTGGCCCATCTTTGCGTATGGGTTGACCTATTCCTTTTGAGGAAAGCCACTTTATTAAGTACCTAGTCCCAAGAAGGGATATTGATGTGGATATCGTCACGGCGAGTAGAAGTCGAATCATTATCCTCTGACCTCCAAAGCTTCCCGCCCTACATCGCTATCCAAAAACGGGTACAGGGTTCCGCTTATCTCTTGATACGGTTCACAACCTTTACCTGCAATCAAAACGACATCACCCTGGTTAGCTGAGTCAACAGCATGGAAAATAGCTTCTCGCCTATCTGGATTAATGTAAACACGTTCAGCATCATCAATTCCTGCCAAAATATCATTGATAATCGCAATTTGATTTTCAGATCTAGGATTATCTGAAGTCAGGTATATATTCGTTGCATGTGTCTCTGCAATCATTCCCATTCGAGCTCTCTTTGTGGTATCACGATCCCCACCGCAGCCAAACACAACATGTGTTCTTGCATCCGGTAGGAGTTCATTTATGGATAACAGAATTCTCTCCAAGCCATCTGGGGTATGGCAGTAGTCAACGACTATGTACGGTTCCTCATTACTATGCAGTAAGAGTTCAAACCTTCCTGGAGTTCCTTTCGCACTTTCCAGACCTTTTGCTATGACTTCTCTCTCGAACCCAAGCGCCTCAGCGGTAACTGCTGCGGCTAGAGCATTCTCGAGATTAAATACTCCGGGAAGCTTTAGATTAATAACTTGCCCCTTCCACCGGAAGGTAGTTGTAAACAGGGTTTGTTCAGTGATTTCAACATCATTTAGCGAAAAGCTCACTTGGGGGATTTCGACTTCATTTATGAGCCTTTCACCAAATTTGTTATCACTATTTATTACTGCCAATTTTGAGTGAGATGGGCTGAATAGCAAAGATTTAGCGTTGTAGTAGCTTTCCATATCTCCGTGGTAATCAAGATGGTCAAGACTTAGATTCGTAAAGATAGTGGCATCATAAGTCATTTCAGAAATGCGGTTTTGAAGTAACGCGTGCGAGCTTACTTCCATTGCCAAAAAAGATACCCCATTTTCAATGGAGTCTCTGATTTGTCGCTGCAGATCTGGAGCTTCTGGCGTCGTCAATTGACCTGTTAGCGTTCCTATTCTTTCTGCTTTCTTTCCTGCTTCCTCGGCTATTGCTGAAAGGATATTCACTGTGGTTGTCTTTCCATTTGTACCTGTCACGCCTACAGTTGTTATTTCTCGTGATGGAAATTCATAAAATATTTCAGCTATTTCACTCATCATTTTTCTGCTGCTGGAAGAAATGACTTGTGGAAAGTCAATGTCAATTCTTCTTTCTACAACCAACGCACTTGCTCCGCCTTTGATTGCGTCATGAGCGAAGTCATGACTGTCAACTTTCTCACCTTTAATACAGAAAAAGAGGTCCCCTCTGGTAATTAGACGAGAGTCATAGCTCAATCCATGCACTTCAACATCATTGATTTTTCCATATCTTTCAAATACCGTGTTCCGAACGTTTTCAAGGATCTCGTTGAGGTTCACTCTGATTCACCACCTTCATCAGGGTTCGGGCTATCTAGAGCTTGTTGGTTGTTATCGGATAGTTGAACTTCTTTAAAGGGAGATATTTGATAGTGCCGCAGAGACCAAGCTGCTATGTCACCAAATAAGGGGGCCGCAACATGACTTGCGTAGAATAGTTCTTCGATCGGAGCCGGATCGTCAATGATAACTATCATTGAGAGCTCTGGCTTTTGCGCTGGGAAAAACCCAGTTACTGTTGATGTATAGTGACGCTGGCCATTTTTATCTAAGTACGGGTCGAATTGGCCGTTGGGCATTTCATAGCTATTCTCAGGTGAAAAATACTTCCAAGATGTTCCTGTTTTTGCGGCAATTTTATACCCATTTACTGAAGCCCTTTCTGCTGTTCCATTGTCTACTACTGAGGTGAGTAGATCTGCTACCTGATGAGCAGTCGAAGCAGATATAACTTCTCTTGATGCAGTGCTAGCAAGACGCTGCATATTCCCACGTGAATCTACAATATGGCTTACGAGTCGTGGCGCCACGAATATTCCATCATTCGCTATTGCAGAATAGGCACTCACTAGCTGGAGTGGAGTTACAGATATCCCATGCCCTAAAGCAATCGTATTTAGGTTTGAGGGGTCCCAATTATTTAGACTATGGAGGATCCCTTGCGATTCGTAAGGAAACTCAAGCCCTGAAGCCTGACCGAAGCCGAACTTTCTGAGGTAGTCGTGTAGCTTTTGTTGACCTAATTCTTGCGCCCAAATTATCGTTCCAGTATTGGAGGAGTGCGTGAGTATCCCCTCTATGCTCATTTCTTGCGTTTCGTATTCGTATTCGTCGCGCCACACCTCTGTTTCCGTGTTGCCTTCATTGTTTTCCCATTCCAATATCACTGTGTCTGGGATATCTCTTTTGCTACTTCCTATTCCAAGACCTTCATTGATCACGCTTGCAAAAGTCATTGCCTTTAGTACAGATGCAGGTTCATAACTGAGTGTTACTGCCTGATTATGCGATGTTGAAACGACTTCGCCGGTCTCAATTGTAACCATGGATGCCATTGCTAGGATTTCTCCTGTCGATGGCTTTTGTATAATTACAATTCCACCTTTCGCTTGCGCTTCTTGAATTGTCTTTGATAATTCAAGTTCTACTTGCGACTGCAGAGCCCTGTCTATTGTCAAAATAAGATCAGAACCATGAACGGCTTTACGAATAGTCTCTGCTTCTGTTGGGATTGTACTTCCATCAGCGCTTAGCTCAACTCGTTGAATTCCGGTTGTGCCCTTAAGTTCTTGCTCGTATTGCAATTCCAAGCCTGAGCTTCCGAGATTATCAACTGTCACTCCTCCAAGAACTCCCCTTGCAAGTTGATCTCCAGCTACGTGAAATCGTCGAGGTTCATAATCAACGTAAACCCCTCCTAAATTTAGATTTTGGATCGCTTCGGCAGACTCAAGAGTTGCTTGTCTAACTATGTATTCAAAGCGGGTAGGCGAATTGAATTTTGTAAGTATTGTCTTTGCTTCTTGCATTTCGTCAACACCTGGTAGATCAAGAATATTTGCAAGTATCTGTGACTTTTCCACTCCGTTGTCTGTGAGTTGGGGGTCAATATAGATGTAAGGTTGCGGAAATGAAATTGCTAGCTCATACCCATTTCGATCTAGAATTGAGCCGCGCTCTCCCTTTATTTCACGATCAATTACTCTTTGGTTTACTCCCCTTTCCTCGTATTTTGTGTTATTAAATATCGATAAGTCGATTAAACGCCAACTGATAAATAGGGTGCAGAACCCTAATATAACTAAAAGGAAATGCCGTCTTTTATCTTCGGAGTAAACTGCGGCTTGCGTCACGGTTCCTGCCTTTGGGAACTAATTTGACGCCACTGCCACCCTTGTAAAGTCTCATTTGATAATGGGTCTAGGTATATTGTGATCTCTGGAATGACCATCCCTAATCCGTTAATCGTTTCAAACTCTTCACCTGGTTCCGCAAGGGCAATTCTCATTATTCTTTTTGTTGATTCCAGCTGAGCTATATCAAACATCAGTGACCTGTTATCAGAGTCCAATTCTGCTATTGACTCTGAGAGGTCATCGATTTGGGTCTGGCGCTGAACGATCATGGCGCTGAGGAGCATTCTGCTAAAAAACCCGATTGAAATAAGGAGTATTAGAATAATGCCTATGGAACGAAACCATGATTTAGAGTTATTTACTAACTCAAGTTTAGGTTTCCCTACCTGAGGTGGGCTCTTGTCAGTTAATGGAAAAACTGCCATTACGACTCACTTACCTTTTCAAATTTTCGCAGAAGCGCTGAGGAGGCTCTGGGATTTCTCAAGGTCTCTTCGCTGGTTGCCCTTTGAGCTTTTCGTGCCAGCAATAATATCTCTTTCGGTTGACGGACCTCAGGGTGATATTTTGAATTGCTGGTGTTAAGGCCAGCCAGTTGTCTGAGTGTTCGTTTAACGACCTTATCTTCACCTGAGTGGTAAGAGAGCACGACGCCGCGACCACCGATTTTGAGAAGTCGTATTGCTTCCCGAATGGACGATTCCAGTATCTCTATCTCGCAATTTACGGCAATACGTAAAGCCTGAAAAGATCTTCTAGCGGGATGCCCTGGAGACCGCTTAGAACGCGCTGGTATTGCGTCGCGGATTATGTCTGCTAATTCTTTCGTAGTGAGGATAGGGCGCATGGAGACGATGGCTCTGGCTATACGTTTTGAATACTTTTCATCACCATAGTTATAAAGCAAAGAGGCTAGTTCCTCTTGAGTTGCCTCATTTACATATTCTCCAGCAGTAATTTGTGACTCTGGGTTCATTCTCATATCCAGAGGACCCTCATTTCTGAAAGAGAATCCCCTAAGTGGATTGTCTAGTTGGTATGAGGAAACTCCTAAATCAAATAGAAAACCTGATAGTTTCTGGTTCCCGATTTGTTTAGCAACACCTGAAAGGTCATCAAATCGACCGTGAATGAGAGACACTCTGTTTGCAAACTGCGCTAATTTGGAATTCGCAGCTGCCAAAGCTTCTGGATCTTGATCAATTCCGATTACATTCAAATCTTCTCTTGATTTTAAGATTCCATAGCTATGGCCGCCGCCACCGATTGTGGCATCAAGGATAGGTCCAGAGGGAACTGTGGAAAAGATTTCCGTTACGCTCTCAGCCATGACAGGAATATGAGAAAAGGGGGGTGGAGAAAAACGGGTGATCCGGCGACCAGAAAGACCGGTCGCCGGATCCAGGGGAGACCCGTTGGTGGTTGGACTTATATATTTTGATTCATTCATAGTTTTCTATTCATCGCTTTTCGGCAGTCTCTCGGACAATAGACGTGCGTCGGGATTTCTCCCCGATCGAACTAGATAGCAAGCGGGCGGAGTAGAGGCTCGTATCTCATCACCCGAAAGACTGCCCAGAAGCGATGAATTTATTTCTTAGTTATCACCCGTCACCTTCTCCCTTTATCTTTGTTCTGACCCTTTTCATAACCAGAC
>CEUL01010035.1_pt1 | contig 15320 bp, 11 predicted proteins | sample 427021 | NCBI WGS metagenome assembly CEUL01 (sample SAMEA2622800, study PRJEB7988) | marine metagenome | isolation source: saline water (ENVO:00002010), including | reverse complement strand
TCCAAAACCGGGGGCTGCGGGTTCGAGTCCCTCCGCTCCTGCCAGTAAATAAGAAAGAAAAATTATGGCTAAAACAGCACCATTAAAGTTTTTAAAAGAAGTTCGTCAAGAGGTTAGTAAAGTAACTTGGCCTTCAAGAAAAGAAACTATTTTAACCACTGCAATGGTATTTGTTATGGTTTTTATATTGTCTTTATTTTTTTTAGGTGTTGATCAAGTGCTTTCATTTGGGGTCCGCTGGATACTTGGTTTATAAAAATTATTATGGAGGTTCAGTGTCACATCGTTGGTATGTAGTTAATACACATTCTGGTTTTGAAAAGAAAGTGTCACAAGTAATAAAAGAACAAGCTGAGAGAAAAGGTTTAGCTGACCATTTTTCACAAGTACTCGTGCCTATGGAAGAAGTTATAGAAGTGAGACGTGGAAAAAAAGTTAATGCAGAAAGAAAGTTTTTTCCTGGTTATATTTTAATTAATATGGACATGACAGATGATACATGGCACTTAGTTAAGGATACTCCTAAAGTAAGCGGATTTTTAGGTTCTTCTGGCAAGCCAGCTCCCATTTCTGATTCAGAAGCCCAAGCTATATTAAGCCAAGTTCAAGAAGGAGTAGATAAGCCAAAAAGATCTATAGTATATCATATAGGTGAAACAGTTAAAGTAGCAGACGGCCCCTTTGCTTCATTTAATGGTATAGTAGAAGATATTGATGAAGAAAAAGAAAGGTTAAAAATAGCTGTATCAATTTTTGGAAGATCTACTTTAGTAGAACTAGGCTACGGTCAGGTAGAAAAATCTTAATTTTATGAATTTTTGGAGAGAATGAAATGGCAAAAAAAATAACTGGTTACGTGAAATTGCAAGTCCCAGCTGGAAAGGCAAATCCATCACCTCCTGTAGGACCAGCATTAGGTCAAGCAGGATTAAATATTATGGAATTTTGTAAAGCGTTTAATGCAGAAACCCAGCAAATGGAACAGGGTGCACCTTTACCAGTAGTTATAACTGTTTATCAAGATAAAACCTTTAGTTTTGTTTTTAAAAAACCACCTGCCAGTTACTTAATAATGAAAGCTATAAATATTAAGAAAGCTTCACAAACCCCAGGAAGGGATGAGCCAATAGCTAAAATTTCAAGAAAACAATTAGAGGAAATAGCAGAAAATAAAATGTCTGATTTAAATGCCCACACAATAGATGACGCTTGTAAGATATTAGCAGGTACAGCTAGGTCTATGGGTGTGGAAGTAATGGAGTAAACTATGCCAAAAATTTCAAAAAGATATAAAAAAATAAGTGAAGGTTTAACATCTGAGTCTAATTTTGATTTAAAAGAGGCTATAAAATTATTAAAGGAAAAAGCTTCTGTTAAATTTGATGAAACTGTCGATATTGCTATGAATTTAGGAGTTGACCCTAAACATTCAGATCAAATGGTTAGAGGAGTAGTATCTATGCCTAAAGGTACTGGAAAGACTGCCAGAGTTGCAGTATTTGCTAAAGATAAAAAAGCTGAAGAGGCAAAGGCTGCTGGTGCAGATTTAGTTGGGGCAGATGATTTGGCCGAAAAAGTAGAAAAAGGAGAAATAAATTTTGATAGAATTATTGCAACTCCTGATATGATGGCAGTAGTAGGAAAACTAGGCAAAGTTTTAGGACCTAGAGGATTAATGCCAAATCCAAAGTTAGGTTCAGTGACTATGGATGTGGGAGCAGCAGTAAAAACTATTAAAAGTGGACAAGTTGAATTTAAAGTAGAAAAAGCTGGTATTGTGCATGCGGGTATTGGAAAAGCTAGTTTTAAGGAAGAAGATTTATTAGAAAATTTATCTGCTTTTATAACTTCAGTTAATAAAGCAAAACCATCTGGAGCAAAAGGGCAATTTATAAAAAAAGTATCAATTAGTTCTAGTATGGGGCCATCAATAAAAATTGATGTTAATAGTTTAGAGGTATAAAATTAAAAAATAATATTTCATTATCTTGATTTTATTATTTTTTTATATTAAGAAATAAAAAATAATATCTGTCTGAGACTGCAGGTTCCTAATCAGGGATTAAATTCTGCATAGATGATGTAACTGCATATTAAAATATGTGTGATTCATTAAATTTAGATAGAGCTTTTAAGAGAGGATCGTATGGATAGATCACAGAAAGAAAAAGCTGTTGAAGATTTTAAAAAAATCTTTGATGATGCAGAGGCTGTAATTGTAGCTCAGTATAAAGGTTTAAATTCTGAGACAATAGATGATCTTAGAGCAAAAACTAGAGATTCAAATGTCTCATTTAGGGTTACAAAAAACAGGTTAATAAAAATTGCTCTTTCCGGAGGTGTTTATGAAAATATAAGTGATTTGTTTTCTGGCCCTACAGCAATAGCCTATTCTAAAGATGTAGTGGCTGCAGCTAAAGTTACAAATGAATTTTCTAAAAATAATGAAAATTTGGTAATAATTGGTGGCGCACTAAAAGATAAAGTACTTGATATAAATGGAATAAAGCATCTTGCTTCTCTTCCTTCTTTACCAGAATTACAAGCAAAAATTGTGGGCTTAATTTCTACTCCTGCAAGACAAATAGCGACTGTTGTAGCTACACCTGCTTCACAATTAATAACGGTTGCGAGGGCATATGAAGGTACAAAATAAATTATTTAATATTCAGTTAAACTTTGAAAGGAAAAATTATGGCTGATCTAGAAAAAATAGTAGAAGAATTATCTACTTTAACAGTTATGGAAGCCGCAGAGCTATCAAAACTTCTTGAGGAAAAATGGGGTGTTTCTGCAGCAGCTGTAGCAGTAGCCGCTCCGGGTGCAGCGACGGCAGGAGCTGGAGGAGAGGCTGCAGAAGCTAAAGATAGCTTTGATGTAGTTTTGGCAGCAGTAGGTGAGTCTAAAATAAATGTTATTAAAGAGGTAAGAGGTATTACTTCTTTAGGCCTAAAAGAAGCAAAAGATTTAGTTGAAGCTGCTCCAAAAGCTGTAAAAGAAGGAGCGACAAAAGATGAAGCTGAAGAAATAAAGAAAAAATTAGAAGAAGCTGGTGCAACTGTAGAATTAAAATAATTTTATTATTTTAATGAAACACTTGTTATATTTACTAGTTTCTATTTATTTAGCTTGCGATATTTTTTATCGTAGGATATAAAAATATTTTTAACGTATAGTTACGAAATTATACCAATCATTTATGGCGGAAACTAGAAATAAACATTTGTTGGTTTAAATATTATACAAGTTAGCATTTTTTTTAGTATTTTTTAAATTATAATATTTTATACTTGGTTAAACCAAGTATTGACTCTGGAAATATTGACAGCGAGGCATGCAAAAATGATTAAATCTCAAATAAGTTTAACAGGACGAAAAAGAATTCGTAAATCTTTTGGAAGCATAAATGAAGTTGCAGAGATGCCAAATCTTATAGATGTTCAAAAGGCATCGTATGAACAATTTCTCTCCTTAAAGAACAATGATAGTAAACAAGGTCTATATAGAGTCTTTGATTCTGTATTTCCTATAAGTGATTTTACTGATACTTCTGAACTTCAATTTATTTCATATGAATTAGGTAATTCTAAATATGACGTTGAAGAATGTAGACAAAGAGGATTAACATATGCCGCTCCGTTAAGAGTAAAGTTTAGATTAATAATTTATGATTTAGATGAAGAGACTGGTGTAAAATCAGTCAGAAGTATATTAGAACAAGACGTATATATGGGTGATATGCCTTTAATGACAGATAAAGGTACGTTTGTTGTCAATGGAACTGAAAGAGTTGTAGTAAGTCAAATGCACCGTTCGCCAGGAGTATTTTTTGATAATGATAGAGGTAAAGGTCATTCATCTGGCAAAATATTATTTAACGCAAGAATTATACCTTATAGAGGTTCATGGTTAGATTTTGAATTTGACGCAAAAGATAATTTATTTGTAAGAATTGATAGAAGAAGGAAGCTTCCTGTTTCTTTAATTCTTAAGTCACTGGACATGGATAATGAATTTATTTTAGAAAATTTTTATGAAGTAATTAACTATGAAAGAGTAAAAAACGGATGGGTTACTGATTTAGTAGATTCAAGACTGCTAGGTATGAAGTTTGATTATGATATAAAAACAATAAGAGGAAAAGTTCTTTTTGATAGAGAAACTAGAATTACTATTCGTACATTAAAAAAAGCGAAAGATGAAAAAGTAAAAAAAATATTAGTACCAGAAGATGCAATTTTAAATCAGTATTCTGCAATTGACTCTGTAAACTATAGCACGGGTGAAATATTTTTTGAAGCAGGTCAGATAATAGACGAAGATATTTTGTCAAAAGTATCTGCAGAAAATATTGAAGATTTATCAATATTATTTATTAATAATAAAATTGGACCTTATATCAGGAATACTCTTATTGATGCCGATAAAACATCTTCAAGAGTTGAAGCCTTGGCAGATATATATAGGATTATGAGACCTGGTGAACCACCTACTGAAGAAACATCAGAGAGACTATTTTATGATTTATTCTTTACAAAAGCTAATTTCATTAAGGAAAAAGTTGAATGTAAATCTCAACCTAGTAAAGACTCTAAAACTATAAATACTTTATCTAAAGAAATGATGGAAACAGCAGGTTGTTGGATTATTGATCAAAAGGAAGATTGGACTTTAATTACATTATCTGCCGTAGCTAGAAATGAAATGCCTGCAACATTTTGGGTAAGTTCTAAAAATATTTTAGAGGAAAGATCTGAGCGTTATGATTTGTCTGCTGTGGGTAGAGTTAAATTAAATAACAGGTTAAGATTAGAGGCCGACGATTCAGTGACTGAGATTAGAAGGCAAGATGTTATAGGCGTATTAAAAATATTAATAGGTTTAAGAGACGGAATTGGTGAAGTAGATGATATAGATCATCTTGGTAATAGAAGAGTAAGGTCTGTTGGGGAATTGTTAGAGAATCAATATCGCATAGGACTCTCAAGGATGGAAAGAGCTGTTAAAGAAAAAATGTCTTCTGCTGAAATAGATTCAGTCATGCCGCAGGATTTGATAAACTCTAAACCTGCTCAGGCTTCTATTCGTGAATTTTTTGGTTCTTCACAACTTAGTCAATTTATGGATCAAACTAATCCATTAAGCGAAATAACCCACAAAAGAAGAGTTTCTGCATTAGGCCCAGGTGGCTTAACTAGAGAGAGAGCTGGATTTGAAGTTAGGGACGTTCATCCTACGCATTATGGAAGAATATGTCCGATTGAAACTCCAGAGGGACCAAATATTGGCTTAATAAATAGTCTGGCAACTCATGCTCAAATAAATAAATATGGCTTTATTGAAAGTCCTTATCGTGTTGTTAAGCAAGAAAAAGTTACATCTGAGGTAGTTTATTTATCAGCCATGGAAGAAAGTAGATATACCATAGCTCAGGCTAATGCAGCACTTACAAATGCAGGTAAATTTGAAGATGATTTAGTGAGTTGCAGAAAAAATGGTGATTTTGTTATGGTTCATCCAAAAAATATTGATTATATAGATGTCTCTCCTAAACAATTAGTATCGGTTGCCGCTGCTCTCATACCTTTTCTTGAAAATGATGACGCTAATAGAGCTTTAATGGGCTCAAATATGCAAAGACAAGCTGTACCACTTGTAAGTGCTGAAGCACCTTTAGTTGGAACTGGAATGGAAGCTAAAGTGGCGGCAGACTCAGGTTCAGCTGTTGCTGCAAGAAGGTCAGGATATGTTGATCAAGTGGATGCAAGTAGAATTGTAATAAGTGTTGCCGATCCTGATAATCCAGAGAGAACTATAGGAGTAGATATATATAATCTTCTTAAATTCCAGAGATCTAATCAGAATACGGCAATTAATCAGCGACCTCTTGTAAAAGTTGGAGATAGAGCAAATGCAGGAGATATTATAGCTGATGGTCCTTCTACGGATCTAGGAGAACTTGCATTAGGCCGTAATGTATTAGTAGCATTTATGCCATACAATGGTTATAATTATGAAGATTCAATCCTTATTTCTGAGAAAGTTGTTCAAGAGGATGTGTTTACATCTATCCATATTGAAGAATTTGATGTTATGGCTAGAGATACAAAGTTAGGGCCTGAAGAAATAAGCCGCGATATCCCAAACGTTGGAGAAGAAGCACTTAAAAATCTTGATGAGGCAGGAATTGTTTATATAGGTGCTGAAGTTAGCTCAAACGATATATTAGTTGGAAAAGTTACCCCTAAAGGAGAAACTCCAACAACACCAGAAGAAAAATTATTGCGTGCAATATTTGGTGAAAAGGCGGCTGATGTTAGGGACTCTTCCTTAAGATTGCCTCCCGGTGTTTCAGGAACAGTTGTTGAGGTTAGAGTGTTTTCTAGACGAGGAGTCGATAAAGATGAAAGAGCTCTAGAAATTGAGAGAGAGGGAATTTCAAGGTTTGCAGAAGATAGAGATGATGAGTTAAGAATAATTGAAAATAATGTATACGATAGATTAAAAGGTTTACTTTTATCTAATAAGGCTGTTGACGGTCCCAAAGGGTTTGGTAAAGGTAAAAAAATAACTATTGATGAGTTGTCTAAATATACTTTGGGCCAGTCTTGGCAATTTGTAGTGTCAAACCAAAAGGTTATGACGGAAATAGAAATTCTAAAAAAAGAATTTGATGACGAAATTAGAAGACTTCAAGTAAGATTCGAAGAAAAAGTTGATAAAATTCAGGACGGTGATGAGTTATTACCAGGAGTTTTAAAAATGGTAAAGGTCTTCGTTGCTGTAAAAAGAAAACTTCAGCCTGGAGATAAAATGGCTGGAAGACATGGTAATAAGGGTGTTATATCAAGAATTTCTCTTGTAGAAGATATGCCTTATTTAGAGGATGGAACTCCAGTAGATATAGTTCTAAATCCATTAGGTGTTCCCTCAAGAATGAATGTAGGACAAATCTTGGAGACACATTTAGGCTGGGCTTCAGCTGGTTTAGGTAAACAGATATCATCTATTGTAAATGATTATCAAAAAGAGCAACGTGTATCAAAATTAAAAGAAAAGTTTAAAAAAATATATGGTACCAAAGTTTGGAATAATGCAGAAAAAGAGATAAATGATAATGATTTATTAGAGTTAGCAGGAAATTTAAAAAAGGGAGTTCCTATGGCTACTCCTGTTTTTGATGGAGCTAATGAAGATGATATTAAAAAACAACTAGAGGCCTCAGTAAGAGATTTATCTGGTCAAGTAAAACTTACAGATGGAAGAACTGGAGAGACTTTTTCAAGACAAATTACAGTTGGATATGTTTATATGTTAAAACTTCATCATTTAGTTGATGATAAAATTCATGCGCGTTCTATAGGTCCTTATAGTTTAGTAACACAACAACCTTTAGGAGGTAAAGCTCAATTTGGAGGACAAAGGTTTGGAGAAATGGAAGTTTGGGCATTACAAGCATATGGAGCTTCTTACACTCTTCAAGAAATGTTAACTGTGAAATCAGATGATGTTTCGGGTAGGACCAAAGTTTATGAGGCCATCATAAGAGGTGAAGATAGTTTTGAGTCGGGTATACCTGAATCATTTAATGTTTTAACAAAAGAATTGCAGGCTTTATGTTTAAATGTCGGTTTAAACAATAAAGAAAAGTAATAGTATTTATTAGCAAATAGTGAGAAAAAATTATGAGTAAATTATTAAAAGTTTTTGACCCGGTTACTATAAATAATAATTTTGATGAAATAAAAATATCCATAGCAAGTCCGGATGTTATAAGATCGTGGTCTTTTGGAGAAGTTAAAAAACCTGAAACTATCAACTATAGAACTTTTAAACCTGAACGTGATGGACTTTTTTGCGCAAAAATATTTGGCCCTATTAAAGATTATGAGTGCCTTTGCGGTAAATATAAAAGAATGAAACATAGAGGAGTAGTTTGTGAAAAATGTGGGGTAGAGGTAATTCAATCTAAGGTTAGAAGAGATAGAATGGGACATATTACCCTTGCTGCACCTGTAGCTCACATATGGTTTTTAAAATCTTTGCCATCAAGAATAAGCTTGTTACTTGATATGGCTATGAAGGACGTAGAAAAAATACTTTACTTTGAAAACTTTGTTGTTATGGAGCCTGGGACTACTGATTTAAAGTTAAATCAGTTGTTATCTGAGTCTGAATATCAAGATGCTTTAGATGAGTTTGGTTCTGAATTTCAAGCTTCAATTGGTGCTGAAGCAATTAAGGAAATGCTTTCAGAGATAAATTTGATTGAAGAAAGAGATTCTATGAGAGAAGAGCTTAAAACTACTACATCAGAGATAAAAAGAAAAAAATTTGTAAAAAGATTAAAGTTAGTAGAGGCTTTCATAAATTCAGGCAACTTACCAGAATGGATGATTTTAGATGTTGTACCTATACTTCCACCTGAATTGAGACCTTTGGTACCTCTTGATGGAGGAAGATTTGCAACTAGTGACTTGAATGACTTATACAGAAGAGTTATTAATCGTAATAATAGGTTAAAACGATTATTAGACTTAAAAGCTCCTGATATAATCATAAGAAACGAAAAAAGAATGCTACAGGAATCTGTTGATGCTCTTTTTGATAATTCAAGAAGATCACGTCCTATTACTGGCTCAAATAAAAGGCCACTAAAGTCATTAGCAGATATGTTAAAAGGAAAACAAGGAAGATTTAGACAAAATTTATTAGGGAAAAGGTGTGATTATTCAGGAAGGTCAGTTATTGTGGTTGGACCTGAGTTAAAGTTACATGAATGTGGTATACCTAAAAAAATGGCTTTAGAGTTATTTAAACCGTTTATATATTCAAAGCTTGAATTATACGGACTTGCAACTTCAATAAAAGCTGCAAAAAAAATGGTTGAAAAAGAGCAGCCTGAAGTATGGGACATATTAGAACAAGTTATAAGGGAACATCCAGTATTATTAAATAGAGCTCCTACTTTACATAGACTTGGTATACAAGCATTTGAGCCAGTTTTAATAGAGGGAAAAGCAATACAATTGCATCCTCTGGTATGTACAGCTTTTAATGCAGATTTTGATGGTGACCAAATGGCAGTTCATGTACCATTATCACTAGAAGCTCAATTAGAAGCAAGAGTTCTAATGATGTCTACCAATAATATTTTAAGTCCTGCAAATGGTAAACCTATAATAGTACCTACTCAAGATATCGTGCTAGGGTTATATTATATGTCATTAATGCATGAAAAAGAAAAAGGTGAAGGCTCTATCTTTGTAAATGTTGCTGAAATCAAGCACGCTTTAAATTCTGGACATTTAACCTTACATGCTAAAATAAAAGCAAGATTTACTTCAGTTGATGAAAATAATGAAGAATATTCGCAAATAGTTGAAACAACTGCAGGTAGAATGCTCATAGCCGAAATATTACCTAAAAATCATAAAATAAAATATGATTTGATAAATCGAACTCTAAAAAAGAAAGAAGTAAGTAATTTAATAGATATGGTTTATAGACATTGTGGACAGAAAGAGACTGTAATATTCTCAGACAGACTTATGAAAATTGGTTTTAATGAAGCTTGTAAGGCAGGTATTTCTTTTGGTAAGGATGACATGATTATTCCTGAAGCTAAGAAATCCATGGTTAATAAAACGTCAAACCTGGTTAAAGAATATGAACAACAGTATAGTGATGGACTGTTAACTCACCAGGAAAAATATAATAAGGTAGTAGATGCTTGGTCACAATGTACTGATCAAGTTACCGATGCAATGATGGGAGAAATGGCTAAGGGTGTTGGAGTAGATATGAATTCAGTATTTATGATGGCTGATTCTGGTGCTAGGGGTTCAACTGCACAAATGAAGCAACTAGCTGCTATGAGAGGATTGATGGCTAAGCCATCTGGTGAAATTATAGAAACACCTATTATATCAAATTTTAAAGAAGGCTTATCGGTATTAGAGTATTTTAATTCAACGCATGGAGCTAGAAAAGGATTGGCTGACACTGCATTAAAAACTGCTAATTCAGGTTATTTAACAAGAAGATTAGTAGATGTAGCTCAGGATGTCATTATAACTGAGGATGATTGCGGATCAACTAATGGGATATTTAAAAGCACTATTATAGAGGGCTCAGATATTATTGAAACAATTGGAGAGCAGATTTTAGGAAGAGTAACATGTGATGATATAATTGATCCATCTAGTTCAGAAACAATTATAAAATCTGGAAAATTAATTATGGAATCAGATGTTGTAGCTATAGAAAAAGCTGACATAGACTCTGTAAAAGTAAGGTCTGTTCTTACATGCAATACAGAAGAAGGAGTTTGTGCTTCTTGTTATGGAAGAGATTTAGCAAGAGGAACTATGGTAAATAAAGGGGAAGCAGTTGGAGTAATAGCTGCCCAATCTATAGGTGAACCAGGTACACAGCTTACTATGAGAACTTTCCATATTGGTGGGGCAGCTCAGCAAACTGAGCAGTCAAGTATAGAAAGTGCTATAGAGGGGACTTTAAAATTAGTCAAAGGAAATATAATTAAAGACTCAAATGGCTCAGAAGTTGTAATGAGTAGAGATGCTGAAATAATAGTATTAGATGCAAATAAAAGAGAAAGATCTAAAAATAAAGTTCCTAAAGGAGCAAGGCTGTTATTTAAGGATGGCTCAAAGGTTAATAAAGGAGATAAGTTAGTAGAATGGGATCCATATACACGCCCTATTATTTCAGAAAAATCTGGAATTATTAAATATAGTGATTTACTTGAAGGAGTATCTATACAGGAGGACATGAATGAGGAAACAGGAATTTCTTCAAAAAGAGTCAAGGATTGGAGGTCAAATTCCCAGCTATCAAAATCTAATCCTAAAATGAAAGACTTTAATCCTAGAATTGAAATAACAAATAAATCGGGAAAAGTATTAAAAATATCATCAGGGGCTAATGCTTCATACGAACTTCCAGTTGATGCTATTCTTAGTGTGAACGATGGACAGGAGATTTTTGCTGGAGATTTAATTGCTAGAATACCATTAGAATTTAAACTTAGGGACATTACAGGTGGTTTACCTAGAGTTGCTGAATTATTTGAGGCCAGAAGGCCGAAAGAACACGCATTTATTTCAGAAGCAGATGGAAGAGTTCAGTTAGGAAAGGATTTTAAAGGAAAAAGAAGGCTAGAAATAGTTGCTGAAAATGGAGAAATTGAAGAGTATTTAATTCCAAAGGGAAGGCATATAACTGTTCAAGAAGGCGATGAAGTAAGAAAAGGTGATACTCTAACAGATGGCCCAAGAGTTCCTCATGATATTTTAACAGCCTTGGGAGTAGAGGCGCTAGCATCTTATTTAGTAAATGAAGTACAAGAAGTATACAGACTTCAAGGTGTTAAGATCAATGATAAGCATATAGAAGTTATTACTAGGCAGATGATGCAAAAAATAGAAATTACTGATCCAGGTAATACAACTTTCCTAATTGGTGAACAAGTGGGCCTTAGAGAGTTTCATGAAGAAAATAAAGGGCTAGGAAAAAATATGATGAAAGCTGAGGCTAAACCTGTGCTTCAAGGTATTACTAAAGCAAGTTTATCTACATCCTCATTTATTTCTGCTGCTTCTTTCCAAGAAACTACAAGAGTTTTAACTGAGGCTGCTGTCGGCGGTAAATCAGATAAATTATTAGGACTCAAAGAGAATGTTATAGTGGGGAGGCTAATTCCAGCAGGAACTGGAAGAACGCTTCAAGGTTATAAATCTTTAGCTTATAGTAAAGATCAAGAAATTATTAAAATGAAAGAAGAAACAGAGCTAAAATTATCAGAAGAGAATAGTTCTGCTGAATAGACAATTTAAATTATTTTATTAATGATTAAGTGAGTTATTTTTTTTAATAAATAAAAGTAATATATTTGTTGACTGACGACTGATTCGAACGTAATATCCGCCCTTCGAATTTATTATAGTTTTTTTAGGTAAACAGCCAATAAAATTGATAGGAAATATATATGCCGACGATAAACCAACTTGTAAGACTAGGACGAAAAATTCCTGTAAAAAGAAATAAAGTTCCAGCTTTGGAGGCCTGTCCTCAAAAAAGAGGCGTATGTACACGTGTCTATACTACTACTCCAAAAAAACCAAATTCAGCACTTAGAAAAGTTGCTAGAATAAGATTAACAAATGGATTTGAGGTTACAAGTTATATTCCAGGCGAGGGCCATAATCTTCAAGAACACTCTGTAGTTATGATTAGAGGTGGAAGAGTAAAAGATTTGCCAGGAGTCAGGTATCATATTATTAGAGGAACATTAGATACACAAGGTGTTTCTGATAGGCGTCAACGTAGATCAAAATATGGCTCGAAAAGGCCAAAATAGGGGAAGATTATGTCAAGAAGACGTAAAGCACAAAAACGCGAACTTATACCAGATCCAAGGTATAGCGATATAATAGTTTCTAAATTTTCTAATAGTTTAATGCAACATGGAAGAAAAGCCATATCAGAAAGGTTACTATATGGAGCATTAGAAAAAATTAATGAAAAAACAGGACAAGAAGCCCTTAAAGTATTTAAAGAAGCTATTGAAAATGTAAAACCTCAAATTGAAACAAGGTCTAGAAGAGTAGGAGGGGCAACTTACCAAGTTCCTACAGAAGTTAGACCTGAAAGAAGGCAGGCTTTAGCTATAAGATGGATAATTGGTGCGGCTAGAGGTAGATCAGAGTCTACCATGCTTGAAAGATTAGCAAATGAATTATTAGATGCTTCACAGAATAGAGGCGTTGCTATTAAAAAGAGAGAAGATACACTTAAAATGGCAGAAGCTAATAGAGCTTTTGCTCATTATAGATGGTAATATAAGGATTTAGTAGAATGGCAAGAACAACTCCAATAAGCCGGTATAGAAACATTGGTATTATGGCGCATATAGATGCTGGTAAAACTACCACAACTGAAAGAGTTCTATACTATACTGGAAAATCTCATAAAATTGGTGAAGTACATGATGGCGCCGCAACTATGGATTGGATGGAGCAAGAGCAAGAAAGAGGCATTACTATTACTTCTGCTGCTACTACTGCTTTTTGGAAGGAGCACAGAATAAACATAATAGATACTCCAGGTCATGTTGATTTTACTATTGAGGTGGAGAGGTCTTTAAGAGTTCTTGATGGAGCTGTTTGCGTATTTGACTCCGTGGCAGGAGTAGAACCTCAATCTGAAACAGTTTGGAGACAAGCTGATAAGTATGATGTTCCAAGAATGTGTTTTGTAAATAAAATGGATAGAACCGGAGCAGATTTTTATAGATGTGTAGATATGATGAAATCAAGACTGGGAGCAACTCCTTTGGTAATTCAGTTACCTCTTGGTGCTGAATCTGATTTTTTAGGACTGATTGATTTATTAGAAATGAAGCAACTTAGGTGGAAAGATGAAAGTTTAGGAGCTGAGTTTGTAATTGAGGATATTAATGAAGCTTTATTGGAAGATGCAAAAAAGTGGCGCGAACAAATGATAGAGATAGCAGTAGAGCAAGATGATACTGCTATGGAAGCATACTTAGACGGGCAAGAGCCTGATATAGATACTCTGAAAAAATGTATAAGAAAAGGTACATTGAGTAGTTCTTTTGTTCCGGTTTTGTGTGGATCTGCATTCAAAAACAAAGGCGTGCAACCTATGCTAGACGCAGTAATAGATTTTCTTCCTTCCCCAGAAGATTTGCCACCTGTTAAAGGAATAAATCCAGCAGATGACTCGGAAATGAATAGAGATCTTAATGATGAAGCTCCTTTTGCTGCATTAGCTTTTAAAATTATGAATGACCCATTTGTTGGCTCATTAACATTCTGTAGAGTTTATTCAGGTGTTGTAGAGGCGGGAACTACTGTATTCAATACAGTAAAAGATAATAAAGAAAGAATTGGTAGAATGCTTCTAATGCATGCAAATCATAGAGAGGATGTAAAAGAAGCCCGTTCCGGTGATATAATCGCGATTGCTGGCTTAAAGAATGTAACTACTGGAGATACTTTATGTGAATCTTCAAAATCTATAATTTTAGAAAGGATGGAATTTCCTGATCCTGTTATTGAGGTTGCAGTGGAGCCTAAAACAAAAGCTGACCAAGAAAAAATGGGTGTTGCTTTAGGTAGATTAGCTGCCGAAGATCCATCATTTAGAGTCACTTCAGACCATGATAGTGGGCAAACTATTATAAAAGGTATGGGTGAGTTACATTTAGATATATTAGTTGATAGAATGAAGAGAGAATTTAAAGTAGAGGCTAATGTAGGTGCTCCACAGGTAGCATATAGAGAAACAATTACTACTGAAGCGGATATAGATTATACACACAAGAAACAAAGTGGTGGTGCTGGACAATTTGCACGTGTAAAAATGGTTATAAAGCCTGGAGAGCCTGGGTGTGGATTGGATTTTGAAAATACTGTGGTTGGGGGGAATATACCGAAAGAATATATACCTGGTGTAGAAAAAGGTATAGATGCAGCAATGACATTTGGAGTAGTGGCTGGTTTTCCTGTAACTGATGTTAAAGTTGTTTTATATGATGGAGCATTTCACGATGTGGATTCAAGTGTAATGGCATTTGAGCTAGCAGGAAGAGCTGGTTTCAGAGAAGGTTTACAGAAGGCAGGGCCAAAACTTTTAGAGCCAGTTATGAGAGTAGAAGTAGTAACTCCTGAAGATTTTGTTGGAGATGTTATAGGAGATTTAAATAGTAGGAGAGGGCAAGTTCAAGGTATGGAGCCTCAAGGTATTAATACTTTGGTTAAAGCTATGGTGCCTTTAGCTACAATGTTTGGATACGTAAATAATTTGCGATCATTGACTCAAGGCAGAGCTAGTTATTCAATGTTTTTTGAAAAATATGAGCAATGCCCTGAAATGATAGCCGAAGAAGTTAAAAAGAAAATGGCATAATTTATAAGACGGAGATAAGAGAATGGCTAAAGAAAAATTTGAACGTAATAAACCCCATGTAAACATCGGCACAGTAGGTCATGTTGATCATGGAAAAACAACGTTAACAGCTGCTATCACTAAAGTGATGTCTGATGCATCTGGTGGCGATGCTATAGCTTACGATGATATTGATAAAGCGCCAGAAGAAAGAGAGCGTGGTATTACAATTAATACTGCTCACGTTGAATATGAAACAGCTGAACGTCATTATGCTCATGTTGATTGTCCAGGTCACGCAGACTACGTAAAGAATATGATTACAGGTGCTGCACAAATGGATGGTGGTATTCTTGTGGTTTCTGCTTCTGATGGTCCAATGCCAC
>CEUL01149929.1_pt1 | contig 15329 bp, 14 predicted proteins | sample 427021 | NCBI WGS metagenome assembly CEUL01 (sample SAMEA2622800, study PRJEB7988) | marine metagenome | isolation source: saline water (ENVO:00002010), including | reverse complement strand
CCGCCGGCGAGCACGACGGGGACGTCCAGTTCTCGCGGCACGATCGCCCCCTGCACCATGGTGCCGACCATATCCACACCAGGATGACCACCGGCTTCTGCGCCAAGGATCGCAATCGCATCGACACCCGCCTTCTGCGCCGACAAAGCGTGACGCACTGTAGTACACTTGTGCATCACCGTGATGCCGGCATCTTTAATCTTGGGCATGAACTCTTTGGGCGAAAAACCTGCCGTCTCGACGAATTTCACACCTTCGTCGATGGAAATATCCAGAAACGTCTGCAATAGCTGATTGGACTCCGGCTGAGCCGAAACATAGAGGTTCACACCGAAGGGTTTGCCATCGGACTGATCATGCGACTTACGAATCTGTTCTCGAAAGTCCTCCGGCGTGGGAAAAGAGCGTGGCGTTAAGAAACCGATCCCGCCCGAACGGGCAACCGCGGACACATATTCGGCGTCCGCCAGCCACATCATCCCGCCGCAAACGATGGGATGCGCGATCCCGAATAGATTGGTGATCCGTGTACAAAACTTTTGGGGAACCATCGGTTATTTCCGGAAAACGGGTCTACGTTTTTCGTGAAATGCGGCTGAGCCTTCGAGAAATTCATCGGCGCCAAAACACCCGGCCTGTCCCAGCGCTTCCATTTCAAGTGCTTCATCCAATTTTACAGGCGCCAAACCAAGCTGTTGCTTAGCAATGGCAAAGGCGAAGGGCGGCATCCGCGCCAAGGTCAACGCCCTTTCAATAGCAGTCTCCTCGGCCTTTCCGTCGGGGACCAGTTCATCCGCCAGCCCCCACCGCACCGCATCTGGTCCCTTCACCATCTGCGCGTAAAGTAAAAGTTGTCGCGCCTTGGCGCCGCCCGAACGGCGCGGTAGCGTATGGAGAATACCGTAATCTGGAATCAGGCCGACGCGGAAGAAGGGGAACCCGATAGTACCACCCTCAGCTATAATCGCCGTATCACCGAGCATCGCCAGCCCGGCGCCGGCACCAACGGCGAACCCCTCGATAGCCGTCACTACCGGCTTTTCGGATTCTGCGATCAGGCGAACAATCATGTGATTATCCTTCATCCTAGCCCGTGCAGCTTTAGAATCGAGCCCCTCCATACTGCCAATATCACCACCGGAGCAGAAATTTCCGCCTTCGCCAGTTAACACCAGTGCGTGTACCGCCTCGTCCCGCAGCAGAGGTGGAAGTTCGGCAATCAGGGTTGCTCGAACTTCGTCGTTTAGCGCGTTTCGCTTGTCGGGTCGATTGATCGCAACACGCGCGATGCCGTCATCCCTAAAGTATATATTTACGGCAGACATTCGTCGACTTCCCCTGTTTGTCTCAGCCGCACTATTGCCGTTTTGCTATCTACCGGCAAGGCGAACAAGATGCGCCTCGCAGGATTTGCAGTCTGTGCTGCCGTATCCTGGGATAGGGATATCCCCACCCGCGCGGAGTAGATCGACAACCAGGTTGCACTCCTTGCCGCCGGGGAACACCTCGACGCGAGTACAAGTGACGCAGGCACTCAGATAATCCACATGCCAATGGGGCTTCTTTTCGGTACGAAGATGGCGTGCCACCCGGGCCCGGATTCCACCCGGACCGTAGGCGCTACCGGCATATACAAATGTACCGTTGCCAAGCGAGGGGTTGTTTAGCTGCGAAATGGGCAAGATGACCCGTTCTCGTATATCGAAATACAGAAGATAGGCGCCGCCATCGGCGGACAGGGCAGCTGGGTCCAGATCAACCAACCAGTTTCTGGGCCGCCAGCGCTTTTCCAAACGCAGCCATCAGATTAGCTATTTCGACGCTTGCGAATTCCACGTCATCCCGTCCCATGAAGGAAGTCACGGCATCGCATACCGCGTCCTCAGTTGCATCAACACCGACCAAGGCATCTTCCAGCCAGCCCACGGCATCGATCGGGCGAGGGTGCCAATCGCCATTCAGGATAGCGTGGAAAACCTTGCCGTCGCGGACAGCCAGTGTAGCCCATAACATTCCACCAACTGCCTTTTCACGACCATACCCCACGGTATCGCCCGCCTTCATATCGGAGCGAAACCGGTTGCATTCAGATTTTCCGAACAGCCATCCATCATTATCGTACTCAGCGCGGAATTCTTCCGCGTATCTGCGTTCAACATCGGTCAATACACCAAATTCAAGTTTGGTGCCGCTAAAAGCATGGGCGACGGCGGCGCGCGCCATTTGTTCCAAGTCCTCTGCCGAAATTGCGTACCCGGCTTCACGTTCTAGACAGGTAAAGCGCGACTGAAGGTCCTTGTGCACCTTGTCCTGCACCTTTTCGGGCGGCATCGGCATAGCCGCTCCGGCGATCTCGGTGTTCATTTCCTTTACATTTACAACGAACCGAAATGTCATCACTCCGTTCTCGATTTTCAGCGAAGTCGGCACCAATTTACGACCTTCAACTTGTACATCGTTCAACGGGCGGTATCGGGCTGGAAAGCCGAACTGTTCGGTCAGGGTTTCGGCGAATGCCGTCAAAATTTTTGGGAACGCCTCCGCCGTAGTTTCGGGTACATCGGGATGAGATGTTGGCACGAAGTAAACCATAAAGGCAGATCCCGTGCCGGTATAGATTGCACCGCCGCCATTCACCCGGCGCCTGAAATCGATATTGTTGTCACGGCAGAAAGTGAGATCCAAGACCTGTTCCGGGTCCTCGTTTACACCGATGGTGATAGAATCCTGATCGAATATGTTGAGAAAGATGGTAGGTGGCGCATCGCCATTCACGACAGCCCGTTCAACGGCGGGAGACACTGACACCGAAAAATCGGCATAGGAATTTTTGTCAACGATCAGACGCCACATAGGGTCGCTCATAATGTTTTCCCGCAGCTCCTCATGTCCGGGCATCGATGACCACCGGACCCTGTTTTATTTCTTCTTCGAATTTAATTTCGTCAACCGAAATCAATGTTTGGCTCTTGAACCGACGAGTAATTTCTTCCTTAACGTCATCACCACCGGCGCCCTCCAAAGCCAGTTCGAGGCGGTCACCGCCGCCATCACCGGCTGACACCGTCAAACGGTAGCCACCGGTAGGGCCATCCAGACCCAGCAATACGCTGCGAATTTCCGAAGGGTATACCTTGACGCCCTTCACCTTGACCATTTCATCTGTGCGGCCAAACACAACACGGGGCAAGTTGACTGTACGGCCATGAACCGGCGCGGTGGTCTGTCGCACGGTTAGATCGCCAGTGCGGTAACGCAGCAATGGCTGCGCTTCCTTTTTCAAATGCGTCAGTACCAGCTCGCCCCGCTCACCATCGACGACCGGTACGCCTGTGCTTGGCTCAATCACCTCCGCATAAACAAGTTCATCGAAAATGTGCACCCCTTCGCCCCCGGGGAATGTACGCGCCACAGGCAGAAACTCAGACAGTGAGAATGAATCCACCAGCGCCGTGCTAGGCATCGCTGACCTCACCGCGCCATATAGCGTTGGGTTTCCAGTAAATGCCTCGCCGCCAGCGAAGAATACCTTGGGCGGCTTGAGCCCTGCCTCGATTAGTTTCAACGAAAAAGACGGATTACCAGCTAGCACCGTAACACTGTGCTGGGCGCAGATCTCGACAGTTCGCTCAGCCTCTCCGGGGCCTATCGGAATACAAGCAACGCCATGGGCTTCCATTTGCGATTGATAAAATAATCCGGCTACGAACATATGATATCCGAAAGTCACTGCGCATACATCGCTAGACCCGATGCCGCAAGCGTCAAGATGAGAACGCGTTGCGGAAATCAGGTTGGCGATATCCCCTGCCGTCTGCATAACAGGTATCAGCGATGATCCCATCGGACTCAAATTGATACGGACTGGATCGATACCTCCGAATGCGCCGTAGCCTGGCTTGATCATTTCGGCAATTAGATCAGCGCGACTCATCAAAGGTATACTGGCTGCAAAGTCCGCGGGACCGTCGAAACCTGACCGTACCCGCCCTTTATAAAAAGGATGTTTGGTTAGTTTATCAAGCTGATCATTCAGTGCCTCTTTCGGAAACGACATCAGCGAACCGCATCAGCCTTAGCGGCAGCATCGTCATACGTTGTATGAACGTTTATGACCGCCGTTCGTCCTTCATTATCGACTGCCTTCACTCCCCTTTCGAGGGCCGCCGGCAAGTCGTTAGGATCGTTCACTTCTTCACCGTAACCGCCAGAAGCTTCAACTATCTTATGGTAATCTGGAGCAGGCTCCAGATAGGTAAGCGGCGCCTGGTTAGCGGTCGATGCGGCACCTTCAGGATAGAGACCGAGAGTTGCTTTGCGAACTGATCCCCACATCTTATTATTTATAATCACGGTTAGGATCGGCAAGTCATAGGCGGCCGACACAAAGTGTGCCGGTGTCGGGTTGCCAAACATATAGGACCCATCGCCAACCACGTTCCAGATGCGCTTGTCTTTCTGGCCAAGCTTTACACCAATCCCTGCGCCAATCCCCCAACCGAGACCACCCGCGGGACCGGTGCCAAAAAATGTGCCGGGTTTTTTCAATCCGAGATTGGGCAGCGCCAATTGAGATTCCGAGACTAGTATATCGTCTTCTTCTTTAAGCTGGCCAATGCAATGTGCCACCCAAGCGTTATCCATAGCCGCCCCTCCCGAGGCGATTCTTTCAACACTTACCTGATTGTTTGCGACCTGTTCCGCCTTTATTTCTTTGATCCTTTTGCGGCGCTGTTGGATTCTATCCTTGGCTGATTTCTCGCGCTGCGCCATCGCTTCCTCAAGTTGCGGCAGAGCGTTAACGGCATTGGCGCGGATTCCAAGATCACACGGAAACCCACGAACCGGATAGTTCTCGTAGAGAGGATCTGCGCCGAGGTGAACGACCTTTGCATCAGGGTTAAGGTGATGAAGAGAAGGGATCCATGGTACATCGCAATCTAGCACCAACACAGCATCTACAGTCGGCAGATGCGCCCCGGGTTCATAACCTAAATGCATGGGATGGTCAGATGCGATATTCACATATCGTGGGCGGTAGGTGATCACGGGTAGCGCAAACCTCTCGGCGAGAGACTCTAGGGCGGGCACAGCAGCGCGGTTCTGCCCCATACTAGCAGTTATGATTAAAGGATTTTCGGCAACGGAGAGGATCTCTGCCGCCTCGTCCAAAGCGTTTGGGTCTGGGGCAGCGCCTTGGGCTGCGACACGCCGCGACGGCGACTGGTATGTGAATTCACCAGGTTTCTCAGCAAGAACTTCGCGTGGTAGCGAAAGGTAAACCGGTCCTCGCGGCTCCGTCATAGCTATATTAATAGCGCGGTCGACAATAGTCTCAATCTGTTTGGCATTGCGGAGTTCGTAGTCCCATTTGACCATTTCCCGGAGCGTCGATGCTTGGTCAAACATTTCCTGTCCCCAGTGAATAAATAGCGAGCGCGAACCATCAAAACCCTCCTCTGTCAGCGGGGTTCGACCCGATGTCATCAAGATCGGCACATTCTCACGTGCTGCGTTCATAATACCGCAAATCGCGTTAGCGGTGCCGACATTCACATGCACCATTACCGCTGCCAGTCGGCCAGTCGCGATGTAATATCCGTGCGCCATAGAAACACCGAGGTTTTCATGTGGAACTGTCATTGGTGTTGGAGCACTACCCTCGCCGGTCAAAGACTTGGAAAGAGCTTCAATAATAGACGGAAAATCGGTACCGGCATTGCCGAACAAGTAATCAACTCCCCGGTCCTTCAATAACGTCAGATACGCCTCCGCCGCGCTATCCACGTTTATGGTCTTGGCTGGCATAGCTTCCTCTAATCTCTTGTTTATTCCAATCGGATAGCATGGACGACGACGCTGATCTAGGCCAAGTCTACAGACAATGAATGGTAAGACCTGAGTTCAGGATCGAAGGACAAAATTCCAAAACCGATTCTATTCATTATCAAAAAAGCTTGGTCGCTGAGATTAGCGATGCCGATTTGATGGCCGCATGCTAAACCAGCCTCAGAATGGCTTCACGTTTTTCCCTTTATTATGCCGCTATTTTCCTGGTTATCGGCATTCACCTACCCTTCTGGCCGGCCTGGCTCGAATTCCGTGGACTTGATCCTTCGGAAATCAGCTTGATCCTGTCTGTAGGAGTTTGGATACGAGCCTTCGCCAACCCCATTATTACCCATTTCGCTGACCGGTCTGGCGCTCATAAAAATATAATCCTGATCTCCGCTGGTGGTGCAGTAATCGCATATGGATTGTTCGGTATCGCGGACAGTTTCTGGACGGTATTTTGCATCAATATTTTGGCAAGCGCCATGTTCATGGCACTGATTCCCCTAGGCGAAAACATGGCATCCCGGGCTTCGGTCGAACACGGGTTCGATTACGGCCGGGTGCGTCTTTGGGGGTCGATAACATTTATTGTTGCTTCCTATACCGCCGGCTGGGCGGTGGAACAAACGGGGGATGGTGCGATTCTTTGGATGATCGTTGTTGCCATGCTGGCAGCGTTCGTCTCCGGTTTTGGTCTACCTGAACGATCTACCCGAGATTTTGAAAAAATTACCACCGTGCAGTTTCCAGCTTTTGAACTTATCCGCCGGAAGCGTTTTCTATTATTTGTCATCGCGGTAAGTCTGCTTCAATCTAGCCATGCCGTCTTATATGTCTTCGGAACGATTCACTGGCGTTCGGCAGGGATATCAGATGCGGTAATTGGCGCGCTTTGGGCTGAGGGAGTGCTCGCCGAGATTATCCTCTTCGCGTTTTCTGGCGCCGTTGTTTCTAGGACAAGCCCTGTCCAACTAATGTGGATTGCCGCGACCGCTGGAATTATTCGTTGGTCTGTCCTTGCAGCCACCACCGACCTAACGGCTCTATTCGCGACCCAGTGGCTGCACGGTTTGACCTTTGGCGCCGCACATCTGGCGGCGATACATTACATGCTGCAAACGGTGCCTAAACACCTGTCGGCTTCGGCACAGGGCCTTTATTCGGGTTTTGCTACCGGACTAGTCATGGGACTAACGATGCTAGTAACCGGATGGCTTTACGAAGATTATGGTGGAGGGGCATTTTATGCGATGATTGCGTTATCAGCCGCTGGTGGCGCAACCGGCATTTTTCTTGCCGGGAACACAAAAGATGACACAATTTAGCCCTCAGTGCCCCTGTTCTTCATGGTCAAGCGTTGTACGGATGAGAAAAAATACAAATAATACGGCGAACAAAAACACCGCTAGTCCACCATAATAACCAAGACCATGTCCCGCATTCGAGGAGACAAACAGTCCCCCAATTCCCATAACGGCAGTAAAAAAACCCAGAACCCAGTTTGAAAAATTTGTCATCGTTCGTTTCGCTGTCGATACGTATGTTACGCCCAATAAATAGCCGTTCAAGCGCTCAGGTGCAACGATCTAAGGCGCCGCGTTCATGACCAGCACCCCCAAATCAGATTAGTATGGACATCTCTACTTGATGGTTTCGTTGTAGCACAGAAATATCATCTTAAACTGAGAAGAAAGCGCACAATTTTCTTCGTTTTTTCGCTGAATAATTTGGGCGTGTAAAAACTTCCAGCGGCGCGCTTGCTTACTTCGCCTAGCGTCGGATAGGGAATGATCAATCCGGCAATGGTACCAATCTTCATCTTATTCTTGATCGGTAGGATCCACAGCTGAATCAATTCGCCGGCGCGAGTGCCAACAATAGACGCACCGACGACGACCCCCTTGGTCGTAGTTATGATCTTGGCGAGGCCATCGACTTCTCCCTCAGTCCGTGCTCTGTCATTTTCAGAAAATGGGTGGCGCAGCACACGGATAGCGCTGTATTTCTCTCGCGCCTGTCTTTCGGTCAAGCCGACATGGGCCAGTTCTGGGTCTGTATAGGTGACCCGGGGCAGCGCTGAATAATTGACCTTTGCAGGCAAACCAAAAAGCGCGTTCCGTATGACCACGCCAGCGTGGTAACTGGCACTATGCGTGAAAGGGAAACTACCGACAGCATCACCAATAGCGAAAACCTTCTTGTTGGATGTTCTCAGGCGATCGTCAACCTTTATGCCTCGCTCGGTGTATTCGATGCCCGCAACGTCCAAATTTAGGTCGGCTAGATCGGGTACTCGGCCGGAAACCACCAAAAGATCTGAGCCTTTTACGTATTCCTCGGTTTCATTTTCACTGATCTTGATAGTAATCCCATCCGCGTCTCTCGTGACACCAAGAATCTCGATTTTTTCTCGGATAACGACACCTTCCCTTAACATGCGCATCCGCACAATCTCGCTAAGCTCAGGATCCTCGTTATTGAGCATTTTCTCAATCTCTAGGATGGTAACCTCGCATCCGAGTCTGCGATGCGCCTGGCCTAGCTCGCTGCCAATCGTACCGCCGCCGATAATCAACAGTTTTGGGGGTTTCTTGACTAAATCAAAGATTGTCTTGTTTGTCAGATACGGGACGGTATCAAGACCTTCTATAAGTGGTGTATCTGTTTTCGATCCAGTCGAAACGACAACGCGTTTCGCTTTGACGATTGTATCATCCGCCTGAACTTCCGTCGGCCCAACGAATCTTCCGCGGGCTTCGATTACCCTGACCCCAAGGCCCTCGAATCGCTCGACGGAGTCATTATGCGCGATGGCATCTATTACCTTATGGACGTGATCATGGACTTTCTGAAAATCAATATTAAGCTCGCCCGCCTCTATCCCAAATTTGCTAGCACCCATAACATTATAGGCCGCATTAGCGGCTGCGATCATGGATTTGGACGGTACACATCCGTAATTAAGGCAATCCCCGCCCATTCGGTCGCCTTCGATAAGCACAACCTCGGCTCCCATTTGGGATGCGCCTGCTGCTACCGACAATCCGCCGGAACCGCCGCCGATAACACAGATGTCAGTGGTAATTTCCTTCATTCTTTTGAAACCTTATTTATCAGGGCAACTATTAAGGAATACAGGCGGCCTTTCCGTCCTCGTAGTTTTTTGTAGACTATTGGAATACAGGCGAGGAATACCAGCCCGACAAGGGGTGCAAAGAAATTCGGTTCGAAGACAATATCAATTTTGAAATCCTCGTCGGCATCGAGCAGCGTGCCAGCGCCATTACCAACCATTGTATACACGAATGCTCCCGGGATTATTCCAAAGAATGTCCCGACCGTGTAGGTTCGCAGACCAACCCCAAGTAAGGCGGGAACTAAATTGACCAGCCAAAATGGAAAAATAGGAACGAGCCGGAGGATCAGAAGATAGCTCATCTCATTTTCTTGGAACCCCAACTCCATGAGTTTCATGGTGGGGTAGGCCTTAGCCCGCAACATCTCTCTGAGAGCGTGTCTCGCCACAAGGAAAACTATCACAGCCCCAATCGTTGCTCCGATCACAACATAAAGGGTGCCAAGATATGGGCCAAACATGAAGCCGCCAGCAATGCTTATAAAAACGGCACCAGGAATCGAGATAGCCACAACCAGCGCGTAAACCAACACGAATATGACTACAGTCAAGATCCCGTGATTCACGACCCACACTTTCAATATTTCCCTATGCATTTTCAGGGTATTAAGGGAGATATACTTGTCTAGATCTATCACGATGAATACAGTTAGAGCTGTCACTAAAAGTGCCAGCAACACAACTCGGACAACAGAAACGCCCAACTTCTTTTTACGACTTAGGGTACCGCGATCACTCATTTCGGCCATTCTACGCCCAGTAACGAACTTCCTGTACTTCAATTCTCGTTCGAAGACCCCGCAGCGGCCAAAGTCCTCGCCATACAATTTATCCATAGCCGGCATATAACGCCCTTACAGGGATGCCTAGGTTCTTTTAAGTAACAAAGACAATTAACACGACCAAGAAATTATCCCGGGGCTTTGTTTGAGGGTTTTCGGGAAATGTCTTAGTTTCGTTGACTTGGAAGGCTTGAAACTCTATACACCGGGCCAGTTTTCGACCTGATTAAAGCCGGAGAAAGCCTTGAAACGTACATTTCAGCCCAGCGTCCTCGTACGCAAACGCCGGCACGGCTTTCGCGCGCGCAAGCAAACTGTCGGTGGTCGCCGGGTTTTGGCCCGGCGTCGCGCCCGGGGTCGTAAGCGTCTCTCCGCCTGACTGAGTAGGCGCGATGGTGGAGCGCCTCAAATCTCGGCGGCAGTTTATTAGAGTCGCCGCGGAACAAAACAAATGGGTGACCCCTGGAATGGTGCTTCAGGCAGCCCCCCAGCCGCTTGATGACTGGGCAGAATTTGGCGGGCCACGCTACGGACTTACGGTAAGCAAACGTGTTGGAAATGCCGTGATCCGCAACCGCGCGCGCCGACGTCTACGGATGGTCGCTGAGGAGATACTCCCGGGTGCGGCAGAAACAGGATACGATTATGTCCTGATAGGGCGAAAAGCAACACCTTCGCGTGATTTTGCGGCCCTGAGAAAGGATCTTAAAACAGGTCTCGAGAAACTCGGAATGTCGCGGGAGCTGAGAAATTACAACGATGCCCGAAACAAAGGGCAATAGGTAACGGGACGGTATGGATCAACTTAAACGACTTCTTGGCTTTATGCTGATATGTCTCGCCCGCGGATATCAGTTACTGGTTTCACCTTGGCTACCGCAAACATGCCGTTTTCATCCAACCTGCTCAGGTTACACGATCGAGTCGATCCGTAAATTCGGGGCTGTCAGCGGCGGATGGCTGGCATTAAAAAGGATTGGCAGGTGTCACCCGTGGGGTGGTAGCGGGTACGATCCAGTACCCGAGAAAGATAGGCGCTAGATCATGGACCAACGTAACCTAATTATGGCAATTGTGCTCAGCGTGTCTATCCTACTGGGCTTCCAAATATTCATTGAAGCGCCTCGCCTCGAAAAGGAACGCGCCTCTCGAGAAGCGCAAAAAGTGCAAGATACCGCCAAGACCGTTCAGCCTGTCACGCCTGGTGCCATCCCTCCGGCAGTTAATACACCGGGGGTTCTTGGTGCGGCACCACCGGCAAGCGCCAATGCCCCGGTCGCGGGTCAGCCGGCGATGCGGCCGAAAGTCTCGCGCGAAAAAGTTCTCAACGCTTTCGCCAGGGTAAAAATTGTGACCGATCGCGTGATTGGGTCCATCCGCTTAAAAGGTGCGCTGATCGACGATCTAACGTTGCTTAACTATAGACAGACGATTGATGAAAACAGCCCAAATATAGTTCTTCTGTCACCTCTCGGTACTACAGAGGCATACTACGCACAGTTCGGATGGGTCTCTCAGACGGCCGACATAACGGTGCCAGGCGCCGATACTGTCTGGACCGCCGACAGAGAAAACCTCTCTATCGAAAAGCCGGTTACCCTGCGCTGGACTAATGCGCAGGGCGTAGAATTCATCCAGACTATTTCCCTCGATAAGAACTTCATGTTCTCGATCCAACAGAAGGTTAGGAACGGCAGCGAAGGTTCAGTTACGATTAATCCTTTCGGACTTATCTCCCTAACCGGCACGCCGGAGACATCGGGCTTTTGGATTCTGCATGAAGGTATGACCGGCGCTTTCAACGGTACATTGTTCGAGGAAAGCTATAGCTCCCTCCAAGATGAGGATGATGGTCTGATCGCTCCGGACGGCCAGACCAATTGGATCGGAATCACCGCAAAATATTTTGCGACTGCGCTCGTGCCAGACCAAAAGACCCAGAATAAAGGCCGATGGGTGCACAGCACATCTCGAGGACAGTCGGAAAAATACCAAGCGGATTACCTTGCATCCGCGAGCCTTCTAGCGCCCGGAGAGACAGGGGAATACAAGACCCGCCTATTTGCTGGAGCAAAAGAGGTCAAGCTACTGGATTCCTATCGCGACAAGCTGTCGCTCCCTGTCTTCGATAAGCTCGTCGATTTTGGCTGGTTTTACTATCTAACTAAGCCCATTTTCTACGCTATTGAATACTTTAATCGCATACTGGGAAATTTTGGGCTGGCAATTTTACTGCTGACGGTTTTGATAAAAATCGCCTTCTTCCCGCTGGCGAACAAATCATATAGATCGATGAGCCGGCTCAAAAAGCTGCAACCTAAGATGATCGAGATCCGGGACCGGTATAAAGATGATCGTCAGCGTCAGAACCAGGCTATGATGGAACTTTATAAAAAGGAGGGGGCGAATCCGATGTCTGGCTGCTTCCCGATCCTTATCCAGATTCCTGTTTTCTTTGCTCTCTATAAGGTACTATTTGTGACCATTGAAATGCGCCACGCGCCTTTTTTCGGTTGGATTCAGGATCTTTCAGCACCCGACCCACTCGGTATACTTATTCTGTTCGGTCTGATTCCCTGGGACGTACCTCAGGCGCTAACCATCGTGAATGTCGGTATTTGGCCTATCATCATGGGCCTCACGATGTTCCTCCAGCAAAAGCTTAATCCGCAACCGGCAGACCCAATGCAGGCAAAAATCTTCATGGTACTGCCGATTGTTTTTACATTCCTGCTGGGCGGTTTCCCGGCGGGTTTGGTAATATACTGGGCGTGGAACAACACGCTATCGATTGCTCAACAATGGGTTATCATGCGCCAGATGGGAGTGTCCGCTTCGGGCGAATCCATTAACGAAGAAATACCGAAAGCGCCACCCCGGGGAAACAGTCGGAAGGAACCGCCGAAGAAAGAAACAGATAATTCAGCGCCACCTCAGAAAACAACGAAGGCTAAGGCAAAGGGCAAGACCCGCCGCCAGCGGAAACGCCGCTAAGCCCGGCTAACGGAGCCCAAGTCGTGACGTATTTGAAGGACTCAGAGGAGCTTGATCGGGAAATGGTTGAGCGCGGCCGTTGGCTGTTTGCGCAGGAATGTGTTTTTGTTTCTGGTGCGGTCAACTATGACGGTGTGCCGGAAGCTAGACTACCGGAGATCGCTTTCGTCGGCCGCTCTAATGTCGGGAAGTCTAGCCTGGTAAATGCGCTGACAGGCCGTAAAACCTTGGCGCGCACGTCGAACACACCTGGACGCACCCAGCAGATCAATTTCTTTCAGATCCCGGGCGCGCTGATGCTAGCGGATCTCCCGGGTTACGGATACGCCAAGGCATCAAAGACCGACATTAGGCGGTGGACCGGTCTGATATTTGATTATCTTCGCGGTCGCCCATCTCTTCGACGCGTCTGTCTGTTGATTGATGCACGGCGGGGACTGAAGGACAATGACGTGGAGGTTATGAATGACCTAGATGAATCCGCCGTCTCCTATCAAATCATTCTGACCAAATGCGACAAAGTAAAACCGAACACTCTTGCAGAGCTGACCGACGCGACCGCTAACAACATTGTAAAGCATGTGGCTGCCCACCCGGCGATTATCCGCACCAGTTCGGTTAAGAATAATGGTATTGATGAATTACGCACAGAACTGGCAATGATGGCCGATATCCGCTAAACGCGGATAATTATATTGAGTCTTATGGTACGTTTGCCCGAGAAATTCCAATGGCACAGATTCGAAAGACCGATAAGAAGAATATTTCTAATCTCAAGTCGCTTCTCCGTACTGTGGAAACCCTCACTGAGGCCCTTCCCTATCTACAGAAATTCGGAGGTAAAACATTCGTCATCAAATATGGTGGCCACGCGATGGGGGATAAGAAGCTCGCCGAGCAATTTGCCGGCGATATAGCATTACTCAAACAAGTCGGGATTAACCCCGTAATAGTCCATGGCGGTGGGCCGCAGATTGGCGACATGCTTAATCAGATGAAGATCGAAAGTGAATTCATCAACGGACTACGTGTGACCGATAAACGTACCGTCGAAATCGTCGAAATGGTCTTGGCAGGATCCATTAACAAGGAAGTTGTCACCGCTATTAACGACGCTGGTGGAACTGCCGTTGGCATCTCTGGAAAGGACGGCAACCTGATCCAGGCCCGAAAGCTTAAATACAAGCGAATGACGGATTCTAATGTCGAGGAGGCCGTAGACCTTGGTTTTGTTGGAGAACCATATGCAGTTAATACCAAGGTGCTGGATACGCTTGCCAGTTCCCATATGATACCAGTGATTGCCCCGCTTGGCATTGGGCTGCATGGCACAACATACAATATCAACGCCGACACCGCAGCCGGCGCCATTGCCGGTGCGATCGGGGCAGCTCGTCTGTTGATGCTTACGGACGTGGCTGGCGTACTCGACAAGAAAGGCGAATTGATCACCGACATCACTGCCCGCCAAGCAGACGCATTAATCAAAAACGGTACAATCTCCGGAGGAATGATCCCCAAGATAGAGACATGTCTCGATGCGGTAAAAGACGGTGTCGAAGCATCGGTGATTCTGGATGGTCGTGTTCCGCACGCTCTTCTACTAGAAATTTTTACAGAACATGGTGCTGGTACAATGATCCGAGCCAAGGAAGGCTAATCTGGCATAAAATCAGCGAAGCATTGGAGTTACCTCCACAAATGCACCACATTTGAAGTCTTACATATGTTTATCTAGTATTTTGTTCGTGGATAAACCCTCGGGTATTGTCTTTACGGTCGTGGCAGTTAAAGCTTTTTACCTTAGGCGTCGAGGAGGGTCGAAATCGTAGTATGTCAGACTATTTTACAGCGGACTGCATAGACCACATTGAGGCATGGGTTTTTGATTTGGATAACACCCTGTATCCCACTACTCCCGAGATGCTGGCCCAGATCGATGATTTGATGGGCTCTTTTATCTCAGACTTCCTGAGTGTTGATCGGGTGGAGGCGCGACGCATTCAGAAGGGTTATTTCCGGAGCTATGGACTCACACTTAGGGGACTTATGATTGAGCACGGACTTGAACCTCAAGTCTACATCGACCACCTTTCCCGGGTCGATCTCAGCGGGGTAAGGCCCGACCCCCAACTTGCTGATACTCTGGCCAATCTTGGCGGCCGTAAGTTTATTTATACAAACGCGTTTACCGAACATACCCGTGAGGTAATGGAACGGATCGGTATCGTCGATCATTTTGACGGCGTGTTTGATATAAGTGACGCGGGTTTTGTTCCCAAGCCCGCGATTGAATCGTATCGCCGTTTGTGCGAACTGCACGATATCAACCCTTCACGAGCAGTAATGGTTGAAGATATCGCACGCAATCTAGAACCCGCAGCAGAGCTTGGGATGAGGACGGTCTGGGTACGCACCGACACCGACTGGGCAAAAGCTAATAATGAAACTAGTCATATCAACTATGTTACAGATAACCTCTCTACTTGGCTGCGTGACGTTATCAATCGTAGTTGAGTAGTTTCCACAGCCAAAGAAATTCCTATATATTCGCGCCGAATTTTAATGGGGAAAAGTGATCG
>CEUL01145890.1_pt1 | contig 15358 bp, 21 predicted proteins | sample 427021 | NCBI WGS metagenome assembly CEUL01 (sample SAMEA2622800, study PRJEB7988) | marine metagenome | isolation source: saline water (ENVO:00002010), including | reverse complement strand
ATGATTCATTCCGAAATATTCTGGATCGGATTTATGTTATCCGTTACAGGATTTGTATATTTTTGGAGTAAATTACCATATATTGAATAATTACGAATAAAACCCGTAGTTTAGAATGATTCTAAAGTGCGGGTTTTTTATTTAATGATACTATATATGGAAAAAAATAAAAAAAAATTTAAAAAATAGTCAAAAGTTATCAATAAACCAATAATTTACTGAACCGATGGCAAAAAAGTATTGATTTTATTAACTTCCGTTCATATTGGTCTTATATATTGGCGTTAACGGGATTATTAGACTATCCAATATTTTTCCGTTTACAATTAGTTAAATCTATGATATTCTCTATTTATCTTATTATGGAGGTAAAATTATGAAAACTTTTATGTTTTACCTAATCATAATCGGGATACCTTTTGTCATGTTAGGATTCAGTAGTTTTCTAATATGGTTCGGAAGGTTAATTTATGGTTAACAGAGAGGAGAAAAGCGTATGGTCGCAAATGTAGAAACGATGGCTTATGCCGGTGAAAAACCTTGGCATGGTCTTGGTCACAAAGTCGGTCATGATATTACTCCCGAACAAATGGAGCTCGTTGCGGGTCTCGATTGGAATGTAAATAAAGTTCCGTTCCAGAACCCAGTAACAGGCGAACAATCGGAAGATTACTTCGTCTTGGTCCGTGATTCGGATGGTAAGGAATTATCGCCTTGTGGTCATTCATACGTTCCTGTGCAAAACAGACAAGCGCTTGGATTCTTCAAAAAGTTCACTGAATCTGGTGATATGACACTAGAGACAGCGGGTTCTCTTGACGGCGGACGAAGAATATTTGTACTAGCAAAGACTTCTGAGTCATTCGCAATCAAGGGTAAAGATAAAATAGATTCATATTTATTTTGTTATCACCCGCATATCTGGGGTCAGTCGCTTAAGATTATGTGGACTCCGATACGAGTTGTTTGCCAAAATACTTTAATGCAAGCCTTAGACGGTAAGAGCGCCGAGTTCCGAATGCCACATGTTCAGGAATTTGATGCTAATATCCAATTTAAAGCAGAAACTGCATTAGGTTTAGCTCACAATAAAATGTCGGAATTTAAAGAACAATCGGAATTACTTGCTTCCAAAGAGTACACGGATAAAGATCTGTGGAAATATTGGATTGCGTTATTCCAACCTTCTTTAAAGAATGAGAATAATCCTACGCCTGAAATGTTTTCTCGAACTCTTGAGTACTTGAATAATACTATTCATACTCAGCCCGGAGCCTCGTTGTTCAAGAATACCTGGTGGCAAGCACTTAACGCCGTCACGTATTATATTGATCATCAGTCCGGAAGAGACAGGGACGCAACCATGACATCGGTTTGGTTAGGACCAAAAGGAGCACTAAAAAGACGTGCTTTACATTCCGCATTAGAATATGCCGGAAGGTAATAAAATCGTGAGTCGGGGGCAAAAGGTCCCCGATTCGCATATATTCCCGCCCCATAGATGATCAGAGATTAACGATTTAATACTTTTATGATAGATACTATGTATGAAATTATTCCGTTATTTATCCAATTAATCCGTTTACAATTAGATTAATACATTATATTATATAATTAAATCTGACGGAGATTTAGTAGGCTTTTAGATTGGGGTTTCAAACACTGCTCTTCTAGATTACAGTGTTCCCTGCAATCGATTAGCTTACATGTTCCAGACCCTGTGGAGATATCGGTGAGGCCGCGGATCCGTATGTCCCGACTCCATCGCGTCTGGTTTTTTAGCGCTCGTCAGGAGGACAAAATCTTCGGAGCGCTAATTTTAGAGAGGAGAAACCGTATGGTAAACTTAGTAAATAAAGACTGGAAACCGTACAAGACTAAACCGAGGTTCTCTGAGCGAGCTGTAACAAATCATGGTTTATGCATTTGGCAGTTAAATAAGATGCTCCGAGGCACTGGTTATAAAGTCGAACGGGAGTGGCAATGTAACTCAGTTGTGGAATTATTATTAGTTCCCACTGGTTATAAAAAAGTTCCATTAATTGATCCATTTACAGGATACTGGTATGTTAGATTATTCCCTAGAGAAAAGACTCTAGAAAAATGGCAAAAGACCATTAATAATCTAATGACGCGTAAAGTATCTAAAGAATGGATTATCAATATATGGAAGAAGAAAAATCAGAAATATTATCGCACTTATAATAATAAACCTGATTGGAAAAACATCGAAGGTGCTGCGAATAAACTATGGAGTATACATTATGGCAAAAAGATATAAAGTAGAAGACTTAATCTCTAGTGTAAAAGATGTAAGTGAGCAATGGGAACAGAATGAATCGAAAGACGCAGGTAAAGACTTGAAATTACAGGCTGAATTAGTTTGTATTCTTATTCGTTGTTGTGCTCAATTTATTAGAGACAATACACCAGTTATATCAACTGTGAGATTCTTTTTTAATGATGATAAGAAATAACATAAAATATACAAGTTATTACTCAGGCCCGCTAATTTTTAAATCACGACTTATGCAGGATGATTTAGTAAAATTCATTAAACTATGCAAAAAAGATAAAAAGCTATCATTTAATGAGAATTTGGCAGGCCTGATAGAACATGAGTATAAAATTCCAGAGCGAAAAGCTTTAGAAGAACTTTTAGCACCATATTTATTAGTATTTAAACAGGCTTATTGTAATTGGTATGACATGACATTTGAGCAAATCGCTATTTCAGACGCGTGGGTTAATTTTATGAGAGCTAATGAGTCCAATCCGATACACACACATACACGTTGCGATTTTTCCTCAGTATTTTATTTAAGCTTTCCAGATAACTTTGAAAAAGAAATCGAAAATACAGTGACAAGCGGGGGTAAACCTGGAGATATTTCTTTTTTAATAAATGCACAAAATACACCTCATTATATTAATATGAAAACTTTAACTCCTAAAGTCGGAGATTTTTTAATGTTTCCAGCATCACTACCTCATTATGTAAATAGTTTTAAAAGTAAAGGAGAGAGAATAAGTGCTGCGATAAACTTTAATCTAAAATGATAAAAAATAGCGTATTAATGATTGTACTATTACTTCCCTTTGAGGAAACTTTTAAGGTTGATAGTAAATTATGGGTAATGAAAGTTAATGTACCTAGTTGTGAATACAAACCGAAGACCGTGTACCACGATTATCCTATTAATAAACATGAACTAGTTATAAATGGCAAAAAATTTCAGTTTGTAGGTACAATTTGTTAATTATTCCGTTTACATTTAAAATAAAGTTTGATATTATTTATCTATGAAGCACAGGGAGTTATTCCAAACTTCATGCCTTTATTGATTTTTCATTGAAGGCTCCTTTCTAAGGTTAGGAGGTGGAAGCGAGAGTGGAAGCCTCCTTAGAAAGATAAATAAAAAAGAGATGATGATATGAGCACAAAAGAAAAATGGATTTATATATTTAAGGACGCTAATCTTAACTTAGATTCTATTGAACCGAAGTTGCCTAAGCAGGCAATGGTTATTGCTAAACTTTTAAAAGAAAAGGGAAGTGTAAAAAGACCTGAACTTTTAGGAGAGCTAGAGAATGTTGTTAAAACAAAACAACGTGGAGGAGTAAATAGAATATTAGCTTACTACCAAGGTTTATTAGAAAAAAGAGGAGTACTTGAATTAAGAAAAAGACCAGACTAACAGAGAGGAGAGCCGTATGGCTAATGCAAGAGGAAAAGAGATAGATAATACTCATTTGAGTATAGATCAAGCAGAAGCTCGTGGATTTATTCACCGAGACTATATTGCACATTGTTTACGTTGGACACATGTTTCAAAGTATTTACATTTGCAAGCAAGATATAAAACAGCAAGAATCATAGATATAGGTTGTGGTAAAGATATGCCACTAGCTAGAATGCTTTATACAAGCAGATTAGCTCCTGAGAAATATGTCGGTGTTGAATATAACAAAATGGAGATACCTGATATGTTTAAGAACTCTAGTTTTCAACCTGAATTAATATCAGGAGTTGATTTTACAACCGTGCCTACTAGCAAGCATGTTGATTTTAATTATAGCACGTGTTTCGAGGTCTTAGAGCATGTAGAACCAATTAAAGCTATTGCTATCCTAGATCATTTACCTAAATTCTTATCAGAGAACTCTGTATCATGGTTTTCAACTCCATGTTGGGATGAGAAAGTTGGTGCTGCCGCTAATCATGTTAATGAAATGACTTACGAAGCATTTGGCTCTTTACTAGAGGAAATGGGTTATAAGATATTAAAGCATTGGGGAACGTTTGCTTCTATTAAAGATTATAAAAAAGAATTAAATGGAGCAGGAATTGGATTAGAAACTACATTTGATAAGTTAAGAGAGTATTACGATTCTAATTATTTAGCAACAATATTTGCACCACTATTTCCTGAATACTCTAGAAATGTATTATGGGAAACTCAATATGTAGGTAAATTAAAAATAGAAGAGAGAAAATTTAAACCAATAAACAAACTTGAAGGACGATTAGGTTCTTCTGATAAATGGAGGGACTTAGTAAAATGCCTAGATTGCGCTCGAAACTATGTAAGGACATAGAAGCTTTTCATAAAAAATTTAAACTTGGTTATGCCGGAGGTCCGAGAAAACTATCTCTTGAAGTAATAAGAGCTAGGTATAAACACCAATTCGAAGAAGTACAAGAGTTATCACAAGCCATACATACAGGAGATATGGAAAAAACTCTAGATGCTTTAGTTGATACGGTCTATATCGCATTAGGAACTGCTTATTTAATGGGATTAGATTTTGATAAAGCATGGGATCGTATTCATAAAGCAAATATGAAGAAGGTTAGAATGGCCACAAAAAGATCACCGATAGATATAGTTAAACCTATTGGTTGGAAGCCACCTAAATTGAGTGATTTATGCAAGGTCAAATAATAGTATTAGATGGTCCGGATGCTGTAGGTAAAACAACTCTTGCTCAAAAGATACAAGAGAAACTTCCTAACACTAGATATATCCATTTAACTTATAGATGGAAGGACAAGATATTTGATTACCATACAGGAGCTATTCATTTAGCTGCAAAGTGGTCTAAGTTATCAAATGTAATTATAGATCGTTGGTGGCCTAGTGAAGCTTGTTATGCAACGACTTATAGAAGGACAAGTGCTTGGCCATTACAAGGAAGGTTTTGTGAGCGTGTAGCATTGAAACATGGTGTTATTTATGTTAATTGTCTACCTGATCGAAATACTGTTGAAAGACATAAATTAATGAAGGAAATGAGAGTAGAGATGTATGATGATATTGGTAAACTTTGTGATTTATACACAGACTTATACTATGGGAATCCTGATCATAAAGATAAGGGGAACTATATAGACCAATTGATTCTCTCTGGGGGAATGCAACAAATGCCATATTGTATACCATATACCATTGAAAAATGGGGTCCGCATTTAGATCAATTTGTAGATTTACTTATGCATGTAGGTAAAACTCATAGAGAATATCAATGGAAATCCGCTCTAGACCCAGAAGACCATAATATACTAGGGCATAAGCATTTTGCTCATCGTTTATTCGTCGGGGAAATAGTTAATCCGAAGTATAAGGGTGTATTTTGGCCGTTTTATGAGTATAATAATAGCAGTTTATATTTGACTCAAGCTCTTCACAACCTATGGTTGAATGAAAGAGACTGTGCTTATACAAATGTAAAAGATAAAGATGGAAAAGTTGATTTAAGATATGTTGAAGAAGCACAACAAAACGATATTGATATAATAGCTATGGGTAATGTAGCAGCAGATACTTTGCAAAAACATAAGATAGAACCTGATGGTATTATGAAACATCCGAGCTATTATAGAAGATTTTTAAATGGAGATGGATTTAAACAGATACAAGATGATTTGGAGGAAGTTATATAATGTACGGTTATTCTGCTAATGATGAATGGTTTAGAACTTTAGGTACTATACTTAAAACTAGAAAAGTAGTATCTCCTAGAGAGAAAGGTACTTTAGAAATACTGAATCATAGCACTATTGTAGATATGAAGAATCCTATCGTTACTTATAAAGCAAGAGATTTAGGTTATAAATTTATGCCTGCTGAAGCAGCATTTATATTAACTGGTAGAAATACAGTAGGAATGATCTCGAAATATTCTGACATAATTAGTCAATTCTCAGATGACGGATACTTTTTCAATGGGGCTTATGGTCCGCAGTTAATTGATCAATTCACTTATGTTGTAGATGAACTAATTAATGACCCAAATACAAGACAAGCTGTTGCAACTATATGGAGACCAAATCCAAGACCAAGTAAAGATATTCCTTGCACAGTTGCTGTACAATTTATGATTAGAGATAATAAACTACATATTTTCGACACAATGAGGTCAAGCGATATATGGTTAGGTTGGCCATACGATATATTTAATTTTACAATGTGTGCAGCATTTGTTTCTTTATTATATAAATTAAGAACTGGACATTTACTACCACTAGGAAATATATATTTAACTGCAGCAAGTCAACATTTATACGAAAGTGATTATGAAAAAGCTGTAAATATATTACAAAATCCTGGTATTTTACCATATCATAGTTTTGACATAACACAATTTAACCATCCAAAAGAATTGACGCAATGGCTTATAGATCATGCAGAGAAAGGAACTCTATTAGATTTTCCTAAGCCAGACTTGGATATAACAGATGGGAACTAAGATAAATGAAAGACCTAGTAAAACAACATATTTTCTCGCTATGGCGAAACTTGTTAGTACTCGGGGCACGTGTGGTCGTCGTCGCGTTGGTTGTGTGCTGGTTGATAAGCATGGTTTTGTGGCTGCTACTGGATACAACGGTAACGGCAGGGGCCAAGGACATTGCATCGACTCCCCCTGTGAAGGAGCAAAATATAAAAGTGGAGAAGGACTTGACAAATGTGAAGCTATACACGCAGAACAAAACGCTATTCTCCAATGTAAGAATACTGAACATATTGAGAAAGCTTATATCACCCTAAGTCCGTGTGTGACTTGTGTGAAGTTATTATTAAATACGTCTTGCAAGGAAATCGTCTACTTGGAAGAATACGTTAACAAAGACGCAGAGAGGATATGGAAGAATGCCAATAGATTATGGAAACCAGCAACTACCGCTTTGGAAACCGGAGTCGAAGTGGACCCCACCACGGGATTTCCCCGACTTGTCTGGAGCCAAACTAATCGCATTTGATTGTGAGACGTATGACCCAAACTTATTAACAAATGGACCAGGAGGTGTAAGAAATGACGGAAGACTTATTGGAATTTCAGTGGCAACGGACACAGGATTTCGAGGCTACTACCCAATCGGACATGCGGGTGAAGGTAACCTTGACCGTAACCGTGTGCTACGATGGGCAAAAGACCAACTCGAAACAGGGATTAACAAGGTTGGAGCAAATATACTCTACGATCTTGAATGGCTTAAAACCGTTGGCATTGCTGTCAAAGGCAATCTCTACGACGTTCAAGTCGCGGAGCCTCTCATCGACGAAGAAAGAAGGGAAGGCTACTCGCTCCAAGTCCTCTCCGAAAGGTACTTAGGAAGAGGAAAAGACGAGTCATTATTAAATGCTGCAGCTCAGGCATATAATATAGACCCTAAAAAAGAGATGTGGAAACTCCCTGCTCACTATGTAGGGGAATATGCTGAAATAGACGCAGTAAATACATTAGAAGTATTTAAAAAACAAATACCTATTCTTAAAGAAAATGATCTTTGGGATATATTTATGCTCGAAACAGAGCTTATTCCTCTATTACTTGAAATGAGATTTCAAGGAGTTAGAATTGATATTAAAAAAGCTGAGCAATTAAATAAGCAATATAAAAAAGAAGAGAGTAGATTTCTTAAAAATTTAAGAGAATTTGCAGGCTTTCCTGTTGAACCATGGAGTAATGATCAATTAGCAGTTGTTTGTAAAAGAAATAATATATGGTTTCCTGAGACTCAAGCAGGTAATCCTTCTTTTACAGCTGACTTTATGTCAAATAGTACTGATTCTTTTTTAACTAAAGTTGCAGAATATAGAAAATTAAATAAGATGAGAAGAGACTTTATTCAAAAGGTATGTTTAGATATGAGTGTTAATGGTCGTATCCATGCACAGTTTCATCAATTAAGAAAAGATTCTGATGGTACAAGAACCGGTAGGTTTAGTTCAAGTAGTCCTAACTTACAACAAATACCAGCAAGAGATGAATATTGGGGACCATTAATTAGATCGTTATTCTTACCTGAAGAACCAGTAGAACACGGTACTAGTCATGGTAGAAATCAGTGGTTTAGATTAGATTACAATCAACAAGAACCTAGAGTATTAGCTCATTATGCAGCATTAAGAAAGATCAGAGGTTCGAAGGAAGCTGTTGAAGCATATAAGAATAAAGATGCAGACTTCCATACATTAGTAGCTAAGATGGCAAAGATAGATAGAAAAGTAGCTAAGACAATTAACTTAGGAATTATGTATGGTATGGGTACATATAAACTAGGTCAAATGCTAGGTCTTAATTATAATGAGGCCATAAATTTGCTCGAAAAATACCATGAAAATGTCCCATTTGTTAAGGGGCTTATGCACGAGGCGTCTCAAGCTGTGGTATATCGTGGCGAAATTAAGACAATACTAGGGAGAAAAAGACACTTTAATTTTTGGGAACCTTCTGATTCAAAATTAAAATGGCCAAATAAAGAAATGCCATTACGAAGAGAAGAAGCAGAGGAAGTATGGAAAGGTAGACCATTAAAACGTGCTTACACTCATAAAGCTTTAAATGCTTTAATACAAGGGACATCAGCAGACTTAACTAAAAAAGCTATGTTGATGCTATATAAAGAATTAAAAATTGTCCCTCACTTACAAGTGCATGATGAACTAGATATAACACATGCAGATAATCCATTAATAAAATCTGTAGTAGAGATAATGGAAAATTGTGTGGACTTAGAGGTACCATTAAAAGTATCTGTAGAAAAAGGTCCGTCATGGGGAGAAGTTAAGGAGGTACGAATATAATGTGGGTGTTTACTAATCACGGATTCTATAGTATAGTTAAGATACTAGATACAAATCCAGAAGAGTTTTGGATTAGGTCTAGGCGTAAAGAACATTTAACTACGTATTTTAGTGAGGAGAGAATAATACACACTCATGCAACGGATTATCAATACAGAGTCACAATTAACAAGGAAGAATTAATTGATATATTTAATCATCTTCCACAAGAAATTGATTATACTAATTTCAAAGATTCTATTCAAGACAAAGAACTTAAAGACGCTGCCCTTTACGTATGGCAAGATATATTTGGAGTATTAGATGAGCGAAAAGGAACTATGGGCTTTAGTCAAACGCAACGTACCGGGACACCTACTCCGAATAGAAAATCTAATGGGAGCGGGAATACCGGACTCTCATCTGACACACAAGGGAAAAACGGTGTGGTTAGAATTGAAGATTGGAAAGGGAAATAATGTTCAGTTTCAAAATACACAGATTGCATTTTTTAATGAGGCAAGAAAGCACGGTGCAAACTGTAAAGTGCTTATGCGAAAAAATGATTTGTTATATCTTATTAACAGTGATGTTATCATTAATTCTGTTTACAAAAGCATTAAAGGTGATAGAGTGTCAATTAACATTAATGAACTATCAAAAGCATGGATATGGGGAATGCCATGGAAATGGAATGAGATAATTCAAAGGATATATGAATAGAGAGAAGAGAACATGGCCAAAGTATACGTAGTACAAGAAGTTGCTAATCGTAATGTGCTTCCTGCACAACAATATGGTGAGTTAACACTTATGCTACCTCCTGGAGATGTTGTACTATCAGCAGCTCCTACAGTTAAACGTCTTAGAAGACATTTAAAGGATTATACTGACCAAGATTTTATTCTTACTATGGGCGATCCAATTGCCATTGCATTAGCAGGAGCTATAGCAAGTGAAAGTAATGCAGGTAAAGTTAATTTCTTGAAATGGGATAGACAAGAGAAAAAATACTATCCAGTAAAAACTGATATACACGGGAGGGCAGCATGAAACTAAAAGACAAAGTAATAATAGAAGAAGCACCAATCGCAGATAACAAAGACTTAACTGAGGTATCTGAGATTGTAGCTACTATAGCAGAAGTAGAACGTACAATGAAAGTACAAGAGAATGCTTTAAAGACTAGTAAAGATACACATAGAAGATTAATTGAAGAAGATCTACCTAATAAGCTAGCTGAAATAGGATTAACTAAAGTTGAGACTACTAATGGCGATAAGGTAGAAGTAAAACCATTTTATAGAGGTCATATAAGTAAAGAACGTATGTCTGATGCGTATGAATGGTTAAGAAAAAATAATCACGGAGATTTAATTAAGAATGAAATCAAAACAACCTTTGGAAAAGGAGAAGATAATAAGTCTATTGAATTGAAAAAACTTCTTAATGATTCCGGTATAAGTTTCACTGATAAGGAGAGTGTTCACCCACAATCTCTAAACGCATTTATCAGAGAACAAACAGAGAAGGGGAAAGCCCTACCTCATGATCTGTTGGGTGTTCATATAGGGCAAATTGCTAAAATAAAGAGAGGAGAATAGCATGAATCAAGTAACGAAAAAACAATCTGGTGCACTTCAAGTTATTGACTTCGCAGCAGATGCAAACGTAGGTCTGGAGAAAATGACAGCTTCAGATTTAGCTATTCCATTCATCTCTTTGATCCAAAAAACTAGTCCTCAAATTGAAGAAATTGACGGCGCAAAACCGGGAATGATATTCAATAGTGTGACTAACAAGCTTTATAAAGAAATCACTGTACTCCCTTGTGGGTATAAGAGAGCATTTGTAGAGTGGAAACCGCGTGAAAAAGGCGGCGGTTATGTAGGTGAACATACACCTGATAGCGAGCTTGCTAGCAAACCGCGAAATGATCGAGGAGAAGTCGTACTAGAGAATGGAAATATACTAGTTGAAACAGCATATCAATTTATCTTACTGATAGATGGAAATAATGCAGAGACTGCTGTAATTAGTATGAGTTCTACTCAGCTTAAAAAAGCTAGAAGATGGAACAGTATGATGATGGGATTAAAAGTTCCACATCCTAACGGTACGATGGTTACGCCTGCTTCTTTCAGTCACATGTACAAGATAAGTACTGTGCAAGAAAAGAATGATAAAGGTTCTTGGCATGGTTGGAACATAGAAATTATGGGTCCAGTCAAAGACACTAACCAATATCAAATGGCTAAAACTTTTGCAGGAGGAGTTAAGAGTAACGAAGTTAAAGTTGCACCTCCAAAGCAAGACGAAGCTCAGCAACCTAAACGCGACTTTTAAGTTACAGGGCCGGTCATGGAGAATAGATTTAGTTCTCTTTTCGCCGGCCTTGAACGAGCCCACGGTACATACGAAATAAAAGATTCCCGTGCCGATGGTAAACTAACGGGCAAGGCTGTAACGGTAAGAGAAAACGTAACTATACAACATTGGAAGGACCACTTAGCTGGTACCAAAGGACTAGGTATTATTCCTATCAATGATGAATCCAAAGTTAAATTTGGAGCCATTGATGTAGATGAATATGCTGAATTAGATTTAAAAGAATTATCTAAAAAACTTAATGAATTAAAATTACCATTAATCCCATGTAGATCAAAATCAGGTGGAGTACACTTATATCTATTTTGTAAAGAATGGATACCTGCATCTGTAATGAAATTAAAACTAGAAGAATTATCATCTGCTCTTGGCTTTGGAGGTTGTGAAGTATTTCCAAAACAAATACAAATATTAGCTGAACGAGGAGATGTAGGTGGTTGGATTAATATGCCATACTTTAATGCTACAAATACAGAAAGATATGCCATACTTAATGAGAATAATTTATCACCAGAACAGTTCTTAGATTTAGCTGAATCAAATCTATTGTCTCAAAAGGAGGTAGAAAAATTAAAGATTGAAGTTAATTCTGAGTTAAAAGAGGGTCCTCCTTGTTTGCAACATTTGACACAGCAAGGTTTTCCAGAGGGGACTAGGAATAATGGACTATTTAATATAGCTGTCTATGCTAGAAAAGCTTTCCCTGATGAGTGGCAAGCTAAGGTAGAAGACTATAATATAAAGTTCATGGACCCTCCATTAAAGAGTACTGAAGTGTTAGAAGTAATTAAATCAGCTTCTAAAAAGACATATCAGTATACGTGTAGCCGGGCTCCGATTGCACCACATTGCAACGCGTCTGTCTGTAAACTCCGAAAGCATGGGATCGGAAATGATGGCAGAATGCCGGCTATACACTCTTTAACTAAATACAATTCTAATCCTCCTATCTGGTTTTTAGATATAGAAGGTAGCGGACGAATTGAATTAGATACGGATGATTTACAGAATCAAAGAAGATTTCAAAGAAGGTGTATGGAAAAGCTTAATATGATGCCTGCAAAAATGAATGAGAATGCCTGGAATCAGCTTATTAACCATTTATTTGAGAACCTAAACGTGATAGAAGCACCTGTAGATGCTAGTTCTATTGGGCAATTGTTCGAACTCATAGAACGATTTTGTACCGGTAGAGCTCAAGCAATGAGTAAAGACGAGATACTGCTTGGGAAACCTTGGACCGAGGATAACAAGCATTATTTCAGGATTTCAGATCTGATGGCGTTCTTTGATCGTCAACATTTTAGAGAGTTTAAAGTTCATCAAGTAACTTCTCTCTTAAAACAGCGAGATGCTGAACATCATTTCTGGAACATAAAAGGTAAAGGAGTTAACTTGTGGTCGCTTGCTGCATTTGCAAAACAAGATAGTGGTCACGACGTACCGGAGGACGTAGAAGATGACAAAGAAGAAGTACCGTTTTAAAAGAAAACCTGGTATGACAGAGGCAGATACTTATGCTAATGTTGAAGTTAGTTGGACTGATATTGTTTCTGACGCTTCGTGGTTAGAGGCTAAAGCTTTTGATAAGATGAAACCAGCTATGTGTAAGACTACTGGTAAAATATATAACAGAGCTGGAGGCTGTACTAGAATATTTGCTGATTGGTCGTTAGATGAGGATGGCAATATGGATTCTTATGGTAACGTAACAGTAATTCCTAACTCAGTTATTAAGGATATTAAGGTTAAGAAATGATGAGTGATAAAGATTGCAAAAACTTAGATAAGCAATTAGAAAAATTAAAAAAAGAAAATGAGATATTAAAACAAAAAGTAAAAGATAAAGAAGAGATAAGTAGCGGTCATAGAAAAATAATAGGAGATACTTATAAAGAGCTTGACCAAACAAAAGAAGAATTAAAGAAAAGTAAAGAGAGAGAATGTAAATGCAACACGGAAACCTTAACATCATCTTAGGTCCACCTGGTACTGGTAAGACAACTAAGTTAATAAGTTTAGTAGAAAAACATTTATCAGATGGAATAAGACCAGAACATATAGGATACCTAGCCTTTACTAGGAAAGCAGCTAATGAAGCAGCTGATAGAGCTTTTATAAAGTTTGATTATAGTAAAGATGATCTTCCATATTTTAGAACAATTCATAGTTTATGCTTCCATCAATTAAGTTTAAAGCGTAGTGATGTAATGAGTCCAAGTCATTATAGAGAATTAGGCGATATGTTAGGACTAGAAGTAGATGGTGGAGCTACTATGGATGAAGGTCAGATCTTTGGTATGAAGACTGGAGATAAACTATTCTTCTTAGAGAACCTATCAAGAGTACAACGTACACCATTATATGATATATTTAATAAACAAGATGATGACAATATAAGTTGGTTTGAATTAGAGAGACTACAAAGAGCATTAGTTAAATACAAAGAGAAGCGTAAGATAATAGATTATACAGATATGCTTGTCAAGTGCTTAGAAAAGAAATCATTTCCTAAACTTAGAATCCTATTTGTAGATGAAGCTCAAGACTTATCTAAGATACAATGGGATATAATTAATGAGATTGGTAAAGATACAGAGATAGTATATGTCGCTGGTGATGATGACCAGGCTATATACCGATGGGCCGGGGCTGACGTAGATCAATTCATAAACCTTAAAGGTAAGAGCACTGTATTAAATCAATCATATAGAGTTCCAACATCTATTTGGGAGCTAGCTACTAAGTTAAGTCTTAGAATAAAATCTAGGATTAACAAAGAGTTTAAACCCCAAGAAGATAAAGGAGATGTTAGATATTATCTTGACCCAGAGGACGTAGATATATCTAAAGACACATGGTACTTGATAGCTCGTAATGGCTATATGCTTAATCAGCTAGAGAATATCTGTATTAAAAATGGATATCCTTATAGTATCTTAGGACGTAGGTCACCATTAAACGCTGAGGCCTTGCAAGCAATACGCTTATGGACTAGATTGTCCAAGGGTGAATCCATAGTGGGTAGCGGCATTAAGCTAATATATAAATATATGGTGACCCGCTGTCCGCGTGGAATTAACCCTGATGGGTATTATACCATATCTGACTTTCAATTAAAACCAGGAATATGGCACGAGCGGCTAAATAAAATAGATACAAAGAGAAGAGAATACTATATAATGCTGCTCAAGAGAGGAGAGAATTTAGATAAAGAACCACGGATTAAAATAGGAACAATCCATGGCGTCAAAGGTGGTGAAGCAGAGCATGTTTTGTTATTGACAGACATAGCTCCTCGTACATATAGAGAAATGCATGCACTACCTGATGATGAAATTAGAGTCTTTTATGTGGCTATTACAAGAGCTAAAAAGTCTTTGCATATTGTACAACCGAATACAAATATGTATTTTGACATATAGGCGGAAGAAAAAAAGCCCCATAGATGACCATAGACAACGGAAAAGGACATTATGCATAGTAACATATACCCATTTAAGACGGAACCTTTTGCCCATCAGCTAAAAGCTTGGGAGTTATCAAAGGACAAAGAATCATTTGCTTTATTCATGGAGATGGGTACAGGCAAATCAAAAGTAATATTAGACACAGCTGCTTATCTATATGATAATGGTAAGATAGATACCTTATTAATTATAGCGCCTAAAGGAGCTTATCGTAATTGGCATTTAAACGAAATACCTACACACTTGCCAGATCATATACTATATCGTTATGCTATATGGAGTGCTTCTCCTAGGAAGAAAGAGAAGATGTATCTCAATGATATAGTAAGAGCAGGAGATGAATTAAGAATAGTTATAATGAATGTTGAAGCATTTAGTAGTGCTAAAGGTGTTAAATGGGCAACAAGCTTTCTTAATACTAGTAGAGCT
>CEUL01130815.1_pt1 | contig 15369 bp, 15 predicted proteins | sample 427021 | NCBI WGS metagenome assembly CEUL01 (sample SAMEA2622800, study PRJEB7988) | marine metagenome | isolation source: saline water (ENVO:00002010), including | reverse complement strand
GAAGGCTGACTAAAAAATTATGAATCTTTGTTATAAATGACATCAACTATAAAATTATAACTTCCTCAAGATTACACTTCCAACAGAATAACCTGCTCCAAAAGAACATATCACACCTAATTCCCCTGAATTAATATCAGAATTATTTTTATGGAAGGCTATTATTGAACCAGCTGAACTAGTATTGGCATACTCGTTTAAAACAATGGGCATTTCTTTGCCCTTTGCTTCCCTGCCCAATATCCGTTTTGCAATTGATTCGTTCATGTTTAAATTAGCTTGATGCAACCATAATCTATAGACGCCTGAAACTTCTATATTCAACTCAGTTAAATGAGATTTGATATGCTCTTCTACTAATGGAACTACATCTTTGTATACCTTTCTTCCATTTTGGATAAAAAGCTTATCAGGAGCTTCTGAATCAGAATTCTCAGGTTTGTTTAAAAACCCAAAATTATTTCTTATATTATTGGAAAATTTGGTTTTTAATTTAGTACCTAATATCTCAAAGGCTTTCGGATGAGGATTTCCATCATTTTTTTCTAAAACAATTGAGGTACAAGCATCACCAAAAATAAAGTGCCCATCTCTATCTCTAAAATTTAAATGAGCGGTACATATATCTGGATTAACAACCAAAATTCTTTCTGCCACTCCACTTAATATATCGTTACATGCATTTTGAATAGCAAATGTTGAGGAAGAACAAGCAACATTCATGTCATAAGCATAACCTTCAATATTGAGAGCTTCTTGAATCTCAATTGCCACTGCAGGATAGGCCCTTTGCAAATTAGCACAGCCACAAATTACTGCGTCTATATCTTGAGCATCTCTTCCAGCATTTTCCATAGCTTCTCTACATGCATCTACTGCTATTTCAGCTTGGATAGACATTTCTTCATTAGACCTCTCCTTAAGATTGGGTCTCATCCTTTCAACGTCCAAAATACCTTCTTTATCTAATACAAATCTTTGCTCTATGCCTGAGACTTTCTTAATAAAATCAGTATCTGAATGCACTAATGCCTCTAATTTACCGGATTTAATTAATGCTTCATTTTCCAAATTGTACTTGTCTACATAATTATTATAGCTATCTACTAATTCTTCATTTGAGATTCTTTCACTAGGTGTATATAAACCCGTACCTGTAATCAAAACTGACATTCACTAATAATATGTTAAAAAAGCAAATAAATCTAAATACTTGATCTTATTTTTTTAGATTTTCTATTTCTTCATACGCCTGTTGAATTTGGATAAATTTTTCTTTCGCTTTTTCAAGTAACTCATCCGGTAATCCTTTAGAAATTAATGTATCTGGATGAAACTCTCTTCTTTTTTTCTGATACTCTTTCTTGATATCAATTAAAGACATATCTCTAGTTACTCCTAAAACCAAGTAGGCATCAGAAAATTGGTTTTCAAATTTTGTTTTTAATTCTTCATACAAATTAGAACGAATGTTAAAAATTTCAGGCACTTCTTTAAGTAAATGCTCTTCAGATGAGTGTAAGACTCCATCAGCCATTGCTAGCTCAAAAAGCAGTTCATAAAACATAATTAAAGAGTTTTCATTTTGAGATAGCATCGAAGCTAATTGAACTGCATAATCTTGAAAAGAATGAGAATCATCCTTTGCTTGATTAAAAATTTGTATAGCGAATGATCGCTGATCCGGAGGAAAGTTAAATCTCTCTTTAATATATGAGTCTACCTTATCTACCTCTTCCCTGCTTACTACACCATCGGCTTTTGCTAATTTAGCAAGGCAAGCGAAGAGAGCAGTAAAAAAAGCGGCCTGGTTCCTCTGATTAGAAGAAAAAGACTGCTTACCCTTAGATCCAAATTTTGAGCCTAGAACAGCTCCCAATACAGCACCCAAAGGACCTCCGAGAGCTCCTCCTATCATGCCTCCTATTAGAGAATTTATGAAACTCATTACAAAAGATATTGTAATGCAGTGAAATTTATATAAAACTAATACTTAATTAATTTCAAAGGGAGAATATGAGTTTACCAGTTGTAGAGTATTTAAAATTACCTAAAGGTAAGGACCCTTACCTCGAAGGACATAAGTGCAGTAAATGTGGCTCGATATTTTTAGGAGAGAGAAATGTCTGCTCTAACTGTTTCTCAAGAGATAGCATGAAAGCAGTTAAGCTTGGCAATAAAGGGAAATTATATTCTTACTCTATTGTCTTTAGATCTTTTCCAGGTATAGATGTACCTTATATATCTGCAATAGTTGACTTAGATGGTGGAGGAACAATTAAAGGAAACTTAATAGAGTGTGATCCTGATCCTGACAAAATTAAATTTGATATGCCAGTAGAAGTAGTATTTGATGACGCTTTAGGAAGAAAAGATTCAGACGGTAACTCTTATATTAGCTATTTCTTTAAACCAACTTCTTGAAGGAGAACAGTATGAGTGATGTATATGTATTAGGTGTAGATATGATTAAATTTGGAAGATTCCCTGATAGGACTGTTCCAGATTTAGGAGCTGAAGCTGCTCTTCTGGCTCTAGATGATGCAGGACTAACTATAGAAAATATGGAAGCCTTTTATTGCGGTAATTTAGGTCAAGCTAATGCTATGGTTGGTCAACGTATCCTTCAAGAAATAGGACAAACAGGTATACCTGTCGTCAATTGTTCTAATGCTTGTGCTACTGGTGCAACCGCCTTCAGAGAGGCTTGGACATCCATTAAAGCAGGATTATACGATGTTGTGCTAGCTGTTGGCGTTGAACAAATGGGAACTGGCTTACTAGGGGGAGCTGGGGGAGGCAAAGGTATCCCCAAGGAAGGCTTGCTGGGTTCAGGTACAATGCCTGCAGTTTTTGCAGAGGCAGGTATGGAGCATTCCAGACAATATGGAACAACCTTTGAACAATTTGCAAAGATCTCAGTTAAAAACCACCATCATTCAACCATGAACCCTAAAGCCAGATACCAAATCGAGACACCTTTAGAAGAGGTTATGAACGCAGAGATGATTTCATACCCTAATACTAAACTTATGTGTTCAGTAAATGTAGATGGTGCTGCTGCAGCTGTACTTGTCTCAGAAAAGAAAGCAAAAGAGTTAGGAAAGGAAAGATCGGTTCGAGTTAAAGCCTCTGTTCTTACTAGTGATCCCTATCAAGAGAGGGATTTAGTTATGCCAGATGTTAATTCATGTACTCGAAAAGCTGCTAAAGAAGCTTATGAAATGGCTGGACTCGGTGCAGATGATATTGATCTAGTTGAACTCCATGATTGTTTTGCCACTGCAGAGATGCTTCATTACGAGAATTTAGGTCTGTGTAATGATGGAGAAGCAGGAAGGCTGATAGACGAAGGAGAAGTTGAATTGGGGGGGAGAATACCAGTAAATGTTTCCGGGGGCTTACTTTCTAAAGGACACCCCTTAGGAGCAACTGGTATAGCTAATATATATGAAGTTTGCACTCATCTTCGAGGCGAGGCTGGTGAAAGGCAAGTTGAGGGTGCCAAAATAGGTCTTACCCATGTAATTGGACTGGGTAGTGCGTGCGGAATTCATATCTTAGAAAAAGCTTAAGATACAATAATGTTGGTTGGTGTCGTTAGCGATACTCACAACAATATCCGAAATGTTAAAGATATTATCAATATTTTTAATAAGGAAAATGTTGAAATCGTTATACATACAGGAGATATAAGCAAGCCCCATACTCTAGAACTATTTTCAAAACTTAATTGTCCATTGATGGGAGTATTTGGCAATAATGATAGAACCGAGAAAGGCCTTGAAGAAGTATGTAAAAAAAATGGTTTTGATATAAAGAATCCACCTTATTCAATATCTTTGCAAAAAAAGAATATTGTTATCTTTCACGAACCTGATGCTATTCATGAATACTTAGAAAAAAATAAAGAGATTGATTTAATTTTACATGGGCATACTCATAGATATAGGGAAGAACTAATAGGAAATGTTTTATGTTTTAATCCAGGGGAATGTGCTGGATTAGTTGCTGGAAAAAATGCAATAGGTATCATTGATTTAAATCTCCTAAAAATTAGAAGAATATTTTTTTAATCCTTAAAAATAACCAGAGTATAAATAAAGAGATAGGCAAAGTTAGAAATAAAGGCCTTAAAACTCTTAACGAATATTCTTCAAGGAAAACTAAATTAAAAAAGAAAGTAAATAATGAAGGAGCATAATTTGAAGTGCCAATTTCTATTTGAGCTGGAGTTAAAAGGATTACTAAGCAAACATAAATAACTATAAATCCTCTATTAAATCCTTTACTAATCACATAACTCAGACAAAAGGCAGAAAGAATGTAAAAAAACCAAAACATCTATCTCTCTAATAGAATCTTCTCAAGCGGAGCTTTAATTAGTTGTTTTCTCCAATTCGTAATAAACCTCGAGGCATCTCTAAACCCTTGATGAAGAACCAATCTAAGAAATTCTTTTTGGTTTTTCTTCGAAAATAATAAAGTGGGGTTAACTGCTTCTTTTTCAGCTACACTTTCAACAATCTCATTAAATTTCTTTAACAGATTATTTTCTTCACTTTTTGTTAACTTAATTTCTACTGCTTCTTCTTGTTTTATAGGTTCAAAAATTAGAGATATAAGGGCATTTATTTCTTCATTAAGCCAACCTATCTTATTTGATTTGACTAATTCTTTTTCTTGCTCATTAAACAAGTGAATTAAATACTCAACATCTGTTGCCGCATAATTTAATTGAGAGTCAGATAGTGGCCTCCTTATCCAATTGGATCTAGTTTCATGTTTATCTAAAATTATCTCTAACTTCTCTTCAACTAAACCTTGATATCCAATAGAGTATTCGCCATCGAGTAAAGCATTTGCTAATTGTGTGTCAAATAGATTAACCATTATTTTATTAGTCCATGAATAAATTGCTTCAAGATCTTCCTTACATGAATGAAAAATTTTTAGGACTGAATCCGAAAATAAGAAATCACATTCGTTGTTTGGATTACTTATTAAGACTGTATCAATGAGATAGATTTCTTCACCATCATTTACTTGCAGCAAAGCTAACTTCATATTGTTCTTCGAAGTTCTTCTAAACTCAGTATCAACTCCCAAACAGGGCTTACCAATAAGCTCTTTATTTAAAAAAGATAGGTCTTCTATATTATCTATATAAGTAAACAATTTATTATATTTTAAGTTTCTATATTCTGGAGCGAGATAACATCAACTATTTCTTCTACTGATTCGTAGCCCTGTATGATCTTTGAAAAGATCTCTTTTAAAGCAAGGACATCATTATTTTTCTCAGCTTCTTTTATTTCGTCAATTAGTCTTTCAATTTTTTCTTTAGAAATAAACTCTTCTTCAGCTCTGAGGATTTGTTTGTGATCTGTTTCACTAATATTATCCCCTATTAATAATTCTTCATATAATTTCTCTCCGGGTCTGAGTCCTGTAAATATTATATCTATATCACCTTTAGGATTATTTTCATCTTTTACTTCAAAGCCACTTAGATTAATTAATCTTTTAGCCAAGTCTAAAATTTTTACTGACTCTCCCATGTCTAAAACAAAAACATCACCCCCCTCTCCCATGGCTCCAGCCTGTATAACCAATTCAGCTGCTTCAGGAATAGACATAAAATACCTTGTAACCTCAGAGTTTGTAACAGTTACAGGCCCTCCCTCTCTGATTTGTTTTTGAAACAAAGGTATTGCTGATCCAGAAGAACCTAAGACATTGCCAAACCTAACCATAGTCATCCTGGTTATATTATTTGCTTTCTTATCATTAGAATAAGATTGTAAAATCATTTCAGCAAACCTCTTAGTTGCTCCCATAATATTTGTAGGTCTAACAGCTTTGTCTGTCGATATAAGAACGAAGGTTGCAACTTTGTATTTAATTGCAGCCTCTACACAAACTTTAGTGCCAATAATATTATTGAAGGTTCCTTCGAAAGGGTTCTCTTCAACCAAAGGTACATGTTTATAAGCAGCCGAATGATAGATGGTGTCTATTTCAAAACTTAGACAAACGTCTTCCATCCTTTTCTTGTTAGTAACACTAGCAATTATAGTTTTTATCTGTGTATTGAATCGAGACGACTCAATCTCATTCTTTATCTCATACAATGCGTATTCATTCGAATCCAGAAGTATTAATGTCTTTGGTTTATTTCTTACTACTTGTCTAGCAATCTCCGAACCAATTGACCCTCCTGCACCAGTAATTAGAACTGTCTTATTTTTAATATTTCTATCTAATAGCTCTTGATTCGCCTCCACTTCATACCTTCCAAGCAAATCTGTTATGTCTACCTCTTTTAGCTCAGAGACAAGAACTTTGCCTTGAGCTAACTCAGCCAAACCAGGAAGTATTCTTACTTTAACTGAGTATTCCTCTATTTCTTTGAGTAATTCTCTTAAGATAGCTCTTGAAGCAGAAGGTATAGCTATAAGCACTTCGTCTACCTTGTTCCTCTTTACCAATCTTTCCAGTTTCTTCGGATGAAGGACCTTTACTCCTCCTAAGAAAGTATTATGTAACGCGGGATCTCTGTCTATGAAAGCTACAGGTTGCATCTCTGAACTTACTCTCAAAGCTCCAGCTAATTGAATTCCAGCTGATCCAGCACCATAAATTACAACCTTTTTCTCAGACTGTCTGTCTGATAAATAATAGTATGCACTCAATCTCGATGTAATAACTAAAAAGGAAAAGGTTACAAAACCTACTAACCATCCTTCTAAGCTAATAAGCGGTTCATAATTTTCACTAGACCAGAATGTTAAAAAATAAGAAGAGAGAAGTGTTAAAAATAGATTTGCAATAAAAACAAATAAAATAGCTCTAGCTATGATTATGATTACTGATAAGTCTATATATCTAACTATAGAACTATAAACACCCAAGTACCAAAAGGAAATAACACTAAAAAAGGGCAGCCATAGCAATCTAAAAAGATTTTCAGTGCTTATCAAACTAAAGTCGATATTACTGATCATTAAAGCAAAAAATGTTGCAGCACACATGCTGAGGAAATCAATTGATAAGATGATGAGTTTCTTATTAAATCTAGAGACTGATAATAGAGTGTTTTTAAAGCTCACAAATATTTTTTAAATTTAGATTGTTGTTTAATAAGAAACACCTTCTTTCTTAATAGACTTGATTATAGTAAGCCAAATTCTGCAGATATCAAAACTAAAGGAAGCTTTAAATAAACTCCCTTGGGCATATTTGGGCTTGTCAGTTAATACAAAAAAGGTAATCAATTAGTTTTACGTATTTATTTTAGCCAATAAGCTTTTGTAAATCTCGAAGATATATAGAATACTCATCCTAATATGTGTGGAATTGCTGGTTTTCTGTCTAGACAAGAATTTTCTGATGATTATTGGATAAATAATTTACAAGCTATGGCATCTTCTTTGATCCATAGAGGACCGGATGAAGAAGGTATTTGGTTTGATAGATCACAAGGAATAGGATTTTCTCATAGGAGACTGTCAATTCTAGATCTTACCGAGACTGGTAATCAGCCTATGCATTCAGCTTGCAATAATTACGTCATAACTTTTAATGGTGAAATTTATAATCACCTAAAAATTAGAAAGAAATTAAAAGAGCAAAATCTTATTAATCATTGGAAAGGGACATCGGATACTGAAACGTTTCTTGCTGCCTTCTCGAGCTGGGGAATAAAAAAGACTTTAGAAGAGAGTAGAGGGATGTTTGCTTTTTCATTATGGGATAAAAGGAAAAAGGAATTAATTTTGGGTAGAGATAGGTTTGGTGAGAAGCCGCTCTATTATGGATGGAATGGAAATATTTTCTTATTCGGCTCAGAATTGAAGGCATTAAAAAGCCATGTTAGTTTCATAGAAGAAATTGATAAGGAAGCTTTATCTCTGTACCTCCAAAACTCTTATGTTCCTTGCCCCAGATCAATTTATAAAAATATAAAAAAATTAGAACCTTCCACTATTGCAAAAATTTCTTTTAATTCAAATCAAGTAAAAAAAGAAAATTTTTGGGACTTGGAAAATACCTTAGACAACTCAAAAAGTAATTTATATTCTTCTAAGGCTGAAGCGGTTAAAGATCTAGATAATTTACTAAATGAGGTAGTAGAAGAACAGATGATATCCGATGCCCCATTAGGAGGGTTTTTATCTGGAGGAATAGATTCCTCTCTAATATTGTCTATTATGCAATCGCAATCGAGCAAGCCAATTAAAAGCTTTACAATTGGTTTTACAGAAAAGGAATTTGATGAAAGCACCTATGCTTCTAATGTTGCAAAATATTTAGGAACTGAACATACAGAGCTTATCGTATCTTCTAGTGATCTACTTTCAGTAGTTCCAAAATTGAGTAAAATATATGATGAACCCTTTGCTGATTCATCTCAAGTACCTACTTTTCTTTTATCGAGTTTAGCATCCAATAAGGTAAAAGTTTCTTTATCGGGAGATGGTGGGGATGAAATATTTGCTGGTTATAATAGGCATCGATTTGTTAATAACACATGGCCTAAACTAAATTATGTACCTCTTAAACTCAGAAAGTCCTTTGCTGAAAAGATAATTGGTCTATCTCCTGAGGAAATTAGAAAATTAATTAAGTTTCTGCCTATTTCAAGTCATAAACAAAATAATTTAGGAGGTTTATTGATTAAAATCGCTAATGTGATTGGAGCAGATAACATAACTGAGTATTATGAAAATCTTATTTATCAAACTGATAAGCCCTCTGAAATACTTCATGAAAAAAACCAACCATATGAAATAGGACGGAAAAATAATTCAAAATTGGATATCGGAAGCTATTCTGATTTAGAAAAGGTAATGATTATGGATACAATTAACTATCTCCCCGATGATATCTTAGTAAAAGTTGATAGAGCCTCGATGAGTGTATCGTTAGAAACACGAGCTCCTTTCCTTGATCCTAGAGTTTTTAAATATGCTTGGTCTTTACCTTCTGGACTAAAAATTAATGGTTCTAAAACTAAATTTATTTTAAGAGAGGTATTATCAAACTATATTCCTAAAAAAATGATCGAAAGACCAAAGAAAGGATTTGGAATTCCTTTGGACGATTGGCTAAGAGGACCTTTAAGAGACTGGGCAGATGCTTTGCTAAATAAAGAACTTATAAATTCTGAAGGGTTATTGAATGCTAATACTGTACAAAAAATATGGCATGATCATGTTAAAGGGAAAGCAAATAGAGGCCCATTATTATGGAATATACTTATGTTTCAGTTATGGCTAAAAGATAAATAAAATAAAAGAAAATGAAAGATAGAAAAATTGCTATTGTCGGTTTAGGTTACGTTGGTTTACAGGTTGCAGTAGCCTTTAGTAAAAAAAAGAAGATAACTGCTTATGACATTAACCCTTTAAGGATTCAAGAACTTTCTGAAGGTTACGACAAGACAAATGAGGTTTCAAATAAAGATCTAAAAAATTCGAACTTATTTTTTACTTCGTCACTTGAAGACTTAAAAGAATCTGATTTTTATATAGTTGCGGTGCCAACCCCGATAGACAAATTTAATAATCCTGACCTTGCCATTTTAAAGAATGCAACCAAATCAATCTCTAAAGTTCTTAAAAAGGAAAATATTATTGTATTTGAATCAACCGTATACCCTGGAACTACAGAGGAAATTTGTATTCCTATCTTAGAAAAAGAATCTAGATTGACCTTAAATAAAGATTTTTATGTTGGTTATAGCCCTGAAAGAATAAACCCTGGAGATAAAAATCATACCTTTGAGAATATTAATAAAATTGTTTCAGCTTCTAATAAGAATTCTCTTAAAATTATATCTGATACTTATTCTTCAGTTCTAAATGCTGAAATCCATAAAGCAAAGAATATTAAAACAGCTGAAGCTGCTAAAGTAATAGAAAATACTCAAAGGGATTTGAATATTGCCTTAATAAATGAATTGGCTATGTTATTCAAATTAATGGGATTAGAAACTTCAGATGTCTTAGAGGCAGCTTCTACGAAATGGAATTTCTTGGACTTCAAGCCTGGTTTAGTTGGCGGACATTGCGTAGGGGTTGATCCTTATTATTTAACCCATAAAGCTAAGGAATTAGGATTTGATCCACAAGTTATTTTATCCGGAAGGAAGGTTAATGATTCAATACCAGATTTTATTAGCCAAGAAATATTTAAATTATTATTAATGACAGGGAAGAAGCTGGATGAGGTCAATATAAATTTCCTAGGCATTACATTTAAAGAAAATTGTCCTGACATAAGAAATTCTAAAGCAGCTGAAATATATAAAATTTTGAAAAGGCAAGTTAAGTCAGTGAATGTATGTGATCATTGGGCATTGAAAGATGAAGTTAAAACTGAATTAGAAATTTCTCTTGTAGATTTTGAAGATCTACCAAAAGCTGAAGTTACAATAATCGCCACTTGTCATGATGATTTCTCATCAATCTCTCTTCAAAGACTTGAAGAACTTACAGTTTCTGAAGGACTTGTTATAGATGTCAAAAATGTCTTACCTAATTCTTTTGCTGATAGCGATTTAAAAATCTGGAAACTTTAAATTGGAAATTTAACCCTTGAAGAAAAAGTCAATTATATTTATATGTGGTAACGGAGATACCTTGATCAATTTTAGAAAAGAATTTATTCAATGTTTTCTAGAAAGAGGTTATGAGGTTTATGCAATAGCACCAGAGATAAGCTCTTCTGAACATACCAAGCTCTCAGAATTAGGTGTTTCTTACAGAGAAGTTCCATTTAGAAGAAAAGGAATTAATCCTATAGAATTTATAAGAAGTATTTACCTCATATATATTGAGATTGATAATATAAAACCTGATCTTGTTTTTAGTTATACCCATAAATCAGTTGTAATAGGCTCAATTGCTTCTAGATTTGCTAGAGTAAAAGGTATTTATTCTATGATTACAGGCAGGGGTCATATTTTTGATAAAGAAACATTATTTAAAAGACTAAGATGTTTTTTTGGAGTTCTTTCATTTAGATTCTCTCTTAAATACAATGATAAGGTTTTTTTTCAAAACCCAGATGACATAAAGTTATTTTTAAGAGCCGGTGCTCTAAAAAAAAATAAAGTTATTAGGGTAAATGGTTCAGGAGTTAATTTAGATTATTACGAAGAAACTGAATTACCAGAAAATTTGATTTTTCTTTGTGCAGCTAGATTGCTGAAGTCCAAGGGTTTAGTTGAATTTGCAGAGGCTTTTAAGTTATTTAAAAGCGAATTCCCCAGCTCTAGAGCTTTATTGGTAGGCTCACCGGACGATCATGATGATTCAGTGCCCCTAGAAGAAATTAAGGCTGAGTGGAAGAATAGATTTGGACTAGAATACCTTGGTCATTTCAGTGACATAAGAGAGGCCATAAAATTATCAAGTGTCTTTGTTCTTTTGTCCTATAACGAAGGTACGCCGAGAAGTGTTTTAGAGGCTATGGCTATGGGCAGACCAGTCTTGACTACTGATGTCCCGGGCTGCAGAGAAACTGTTTTAAATGGAAGAAATGGTTTTCTTGCTAAAGTAAGAGATCCTGTAGATACTGCAAGATTAATGAAAAAATTCACAACTAAAGAGTGCCGAAAATCTTTCGGTATTGAATCTAGAAAGCTCTGCGAAGAAAAATTTGATGTTCATAAAGTAAATCAAGTACTAATTCAGAATATGAAAATATAAATGAAATATTTAATAACAGGTTCAGCAGGCTTTATTGGTTACCACCTCGTTAAAAGGCTATGCGGAGAGGGAAAGAGTGTAATTGGTATAGATAATATTAATGACTATTATGATCCTAAACTCAAAACAGATAGACTAAGTTCTTTAGAAAATTTGGATAATTTTGAATTTCAAAAATTAGACTTATTAGATGCTGCTAAAATTAAGAAAATATTCAAACAAAATAAAATAGAAAAGGTTATTCACTTAGCTGCACAGGCAGGTGTTAGATATTCTTTAAAAAATCCCCATACTTATATATCTTCAAATATTGAAGGATTTTTAAATATACTAGAATGTTGCAGACACAATGCTGTAGAGCACTTAGTGTACGCGTCTTCAAGTTCCGTCTATGGCTTAAATAAAGAGTTTCCATTTTCTGTTAAACACTCTACAAATCATCCAGCATCTTTATACGCAGCTACAAAAAAATCTAACGAGCTAATGGCACATTCTTATTCACACTTATACAACATACCCACTACAGGTCTTAGATTCTTTACAGTATACGGTCCATGGGGAAGGCCAGATATGGCTTTATATATTTTTACTGAGAAATTAACCAGTGGAAAAACTATAGATGTAAATAATAATGGTGAGATGAGTCGAGACTTTACTTATGTTGATGATATCATAGAAGGTGTTACAAGGATCAAAGACATAATTCCTACTCCCATTGAGAATTCAATTTCTTCTCATTTAGAGGCAGATTCTAGTTCAGCTCCTTACAGTATTTATAATATTGGTGCCGGAAATCCAGTTAAACTTACACGTTTTATAGAGATTCTTGAAGAGAGTTTAGATCTAAAAGCTGATCTTAATTTTAGAAAAATGCAACCAGGCGATGTAAAAAGTACTCATGCCGATATATCTGAATTATTCGAAGCGGTAAATTACAAACCTAAGATATCTATAGAAGTTGGGATTAAAAAATTTATTGAATGGTATATGGATTACTATTATTAAACATTAATTGACGTAGCTAGATCTATTTCTTAACTTCAATAAGCAAACATACACCATGTGATAGTTATCTTTAATTATTGCTATTTTTAATGAGTAATACCCTCTTTCCTAACAGCATTAATTATGGTGAGACAAATAATGTAGATATCAAAACTAAAAGAAGCTTTAGATAAATATTCTTCTTCATATTTGACCTTATCAGCAATAGATAGCTCGTCCCTGCCGTTAACTTGTGCCCAACCAGTAATACCAGGTTTTAGTTTATCTATTCCCTTGATATTTCTAAGTTCAATAAGATCATATTGATTAAATAGTGCAGGTCTTGGACCTACTAAGCTCATATGGCCTAGTAATACGGAATATAATTGTGGTAATTCATCAAGGCTACTACGCCTAAGAAAATTTCCTATGGGAGTAATAAATCTTTCCGGATTTTTTAAAAGGTGAGTAGCTATATTAGGTGCATCAATATTCATGGTTCTGAATTTAGGCATTAAGAATAGTTCTTCATTACGACCTACTCGTTTAGACCAAAAAAGAATAGGTCCTCGGGAAGTTAATTTTACTGAAATGGAAATTATAATTAATGGAATGAAGGCAAAAAGGAAAATAAAGAATACTGATAATAAGTCAAATAAACGTCGCATAATCTATTTAAAATTTAAACTAATTTATTGGGTAACCTTGCATAGCTGCTAATCAAAACTTATCACGGTTTTATATTTTTATTATTAACCCTTTTACAAAAAATTTCTCTAGGTTATTAAACATTCCTATTTAAAAACTTTAAAACAATTTTACTAGGCAATGGTAAAAATAATATTAGAAATAAGCCCATATACATAAACTTTAAAACAGAAACAGGAGTTGTAGATATTAATTTTTTTAGTAATATCTGAGCTCTTTTAAAGTCTTTTTCATGAATAGCAGCTATTGAATCGTAATATAATGATTTTCCATAAGCTTGGTTTAACTCTTTTTTAAATTTTTTTTCTATATATGGATAGCTTGTTAATAAGCTATCAAGAGTTAAACGAATTTCTGGACCTACTAGATTTAAAGTAGTAGACGATAAAGAATTGTCTAAAACTCTATATTTAACAATACACTCTTTTTCAACTCCGATCTCGTTCTCAGCACATATTTGCATAAATAAATTATAATCAGGGTTATATTGGAAGTTTGTCTGGAAATTAAGATTTTTATCATCTAGATATGTCTTCCGCAAAATAACACTCTGCATGTTAATCTCATAATAATTTAAGAGATTGTTAAAATTAAAACCACTTTTATTTTTTGCTGTAAATTTTTTAATCTTATTATTATTCTCATCAATTATTAAAGCACTGCCGTACGCTAGAGGATAATTACTTTCTTCCATCATGTTAACTTGTTTCTCCAATTTATTAGGTAGGTATATATCATCACAATCTAAGAAACAAATATATTTACCAATAGCCTTATTGAGAGCTAAATTCCTAGCTTCCCCTAGAGAAGTCTTCTCGTCAGCTAAGAAATATTTAACTTTGTGGTCATAAAGTGCCACTATAGAAGCACTTTTATCTGTTGATACATTATCCCAAAAAATTATCTCCCAGTTTTGGTAAATCTGGCTATAAACTGAATCTATAGCTTCTTTCAAAAAACGATCGCCATTATGGCAATTCATAATTACACTTACCAAAGGTTTTACGTCCATTTGATTTATTTTTCTTTATAGAAATCTATAGTATTCCTTATGCCTTCTTCGAAGCTTATTTTTTCTTTCCAACCCAGTAATTTCTTTGCCTTAGAAATATCAGCATACAATCTCATATTTTCATCAGGACGATAAGGTATCTTTCCAAAATCAGGTCTTCCAAGACCAATATCTTTTTTAATAAAATTAATCACGTTACGAATTGTCATCGGAATACCGGATCCAAGATTAATTATATGTCCGTTAGCATCATCTACTTCCATGCTTAGAAATATCCCATCAATAATATTTTCTACATAACAAAAATCTCTTAATTGATCACCATCTGAAACAGGAAACGTTGAATTAGAGAGACATCCTTCAATAATCTGGGGAATGAACCTTTTTTTATCTTGTCCAGGACCGAAAACTAAAAAAAATCTAAGTATTACTGCAGGAAATGATTCATTTCTATTTAGCATTTGTAAAAGTTCAGTGGATGCAGATTTACTAAAAGAATATGGTGAGATAGGTTTTGATGGCATATCTTCTTTCTGAGGAGCGGGATTATTTCCATATTCATCACTACTACCAATTTGAATAAAGCGTTTTAAATTCTTCCAGTCTATAAGTTTTAAAATATTCTGAGTTCCCCCAAAATGAGTATCGATTGTATTACTTCCTCCTTCTTTGAAATTAGAATGATCAATATAGCCTGATAAATTAACTACATATTCAATTTGTTTTGGTATCTTCTCTTTTAGTTCAAGATAATTACTAACGTCGCAGGAAATATAATTTGCACCTTCTAGTCTATTCTTTGCTGGTTGTTCATTAAATGAAAGAATCTGCGTATTAAAACCTTTTTTTATAGCATTAAAGGCTAAGTGCTTACCAATAAAACCTGTACCACCAACTATTAATAAATTTTTAGACATAATTTATGTCACCATAAAGGTTTACCGCTTT
>CEUL01086047.1_pt1 | contig 15372 bp, 18 predicted proteins | sample 427021 | NCBI WGS metagenome assembly CEUL01 (sample SAMEA2622800, study PRJEB7988) | marine metagenome | isolation source: saline water (ENVO:00002010), including | reverse complement strand
ATTAGTTTCACAAGAAGAAAATGATTTTATAAATAATCTTCCTATTAGTATTGGTAGAAAAAACGATAAACAAACTAAAATATATATTTGCAAAAATTATGTTTGTGATTTACCGATAGATAATATTGATGACTTAATGTTGAAATTATAAAAAAAGAGTATATAAATATGGAAGTAACTTTAATATTACCAAATCAACTTTTTTATAATAATCCATCTATTAAAAAAGATAGGAAAATATATTTATTAAAACATCCTAATTTTTTTTCAAAAAAATATTTTAATTTTCATAAGCAAAAATTATTACTTCATTACCTAAGCATAAATTATTTTTATAAACACTTGAGAGATGAAGGATATAATATTTCAATAATTGAAGAAGATAACTATAAAAAATTTATGACTATTGAAGCTCATAAATTTAATAAAATTCATACTTGTGAACTTGTAGACCTAGAGATTATGGAAGAATTTAAAAAAATAAAAAGTAATATTATTTATTATAATTCTCCAATGTTCATTGAATCAAATAAGAATAATGAACATTATTTTGTTGGGAAAAAAAAGTTCCTTTTAAATAATTTTTATAAAAAATTAAGGATAAAGCATAGCATATTAGTTGATAATAAAAATTTACCTATTGGAAATAAATGGACATTCGATGCTGAAAACAGAAAAACCTTACCTAAAAAAATTTTAATCCCAATAAATATTAAATTCGCATACGATGATGAGGTTTTGAATTTTTCAAAAAAAATTATTAATAATAAATATAAAAATAATATAGGAGAAATTAATTCATTTAATTTCCCTATCTCCCACAAACAAGCTAATAAAAACTTAGAGAATTTTCTAGAAGAAAAATTTTTAAATTTTGGAAATTATCAAGATGCAATTATTGATAATAATACTTTTTTATTTCATAGTAATATTTCCTCATCTCTCAACATAGGATTACTAACTCCAAATGATGTAATTTTTAAGGCAATAGAATTTAGCAAAGAAAACAATGTACCAATAAACTCACTCGAGGGCTTTATAAGACAAATATTAGGCTGGAGAGAATTTATTAAAGGTATATACCTGTATCAAGGAAAAAAACAGATCACAAGTAATTATTGGGATGCTAATAATAAATTAAGTACAAAACTTTATGATGGAACTACAGGAATATTACCTGTAGATGACTCTATAAAAAAATCACTTAAATTTTCTTATGTTCATCACATAGAAAGATTAATGATTTTAGGAAATATTATGTTACTTTTAGAAATAAACCCTGTTCAAATTTATAAGTGGTTTAGCGAAATGTATATAGATGCTTATCCTTGGGTAATGGTGCCAAATATTTTTGGAATGAGTCAATATGCTGATGGTGGTTTAATGTCAACAAAACCTTATATTAGTTCAAGCAATTACATAATTAAAATGAGTAACTATAAAAAAGAACAATGGTCAAATGTGTGGGATGCACTCTTTTGGGATTTTATAGAAAAACATTCAGATAAAATTAAAAGCAATATTAGAATGAGAATGATGATCAGTCTACTAAACAAGAAAAATACTAATGAGAAAAAAGAAATAAAAAAAATTTCAAATAATTTCAAAGAAAGTATTTTTAGCTAACTTTCAAGATATATTTTATCGCCAACTTTAATATTTCCACCTTCTGAAATAAGTTTTAATTTTATCCCAAATGAAGGATTACTTACGTTATTAATTATTGGTAATAGTTTCAAAATATTTTTATCATATCGAGCAGTTTCAGGGTTACAATTTATTGCATTGCACCTAGTGATCTTCTTAACTACCTCAAACTTCATTTTACCAATAATTAAATTTTTACCTACAAAATTAAATTCTTCAAAAAAATTACAATTATCAATAACTATATTGCTTCTAAATATCTGTGGATCTATGGAGCCAGCAATTTTAGATACTTTATCTACACTTTCTTTGGAATGAAGGCTTAAGTATCCATCTTCAGAATCGTGAAACGAATTTGATAATTTTGAAGATACAAAATAAGACATACCTTTTCTTAAGGTAATATCATTTAAGAATTTACTTATATAAATTTTCATTTTTTTACTATCATTTATATTAATACTTAATTTTCCATCTTCAAAATATACAGAAGTTAATTTGGAATTATAAGTACACTTAATTTTACTTAATTCAGGTGCATGCATGAGAGATAAATAATTATTTTTTGGCAACCATTTTCCCTTGTAAGTTAAATTTTCTCCTATCCTGAAAGCTGCAATTCTATCTCCATCGATTCTTCCGAAATTATTTACCCTTATAGATGTTTTCTTTTCACCAGGCAAAGATTTTATTGGATACCTAAATAAACTATCGACTATCATAATTATTTCACCTCTAATTAAAAAATCTTAATTTGATACTACAATACTTCTCTTAAAGAAATTTTTATCATTAATTATTTTAAAAATAAACTTCGCAAGACTTTTTCTACTAATAATTAATCTAAATTTTGGATGGGATTTATTATAAATTTTCACTTTTTCTGTAAAACCAAAATTTGTTAATGCTACAGGCCTTATTATTGTCCAATTCAATCCTGAATTTTGAATTATCTTCTCTTGTTTTTCATGATCTTTATATGGATATCTTAAATTTGAATATTTAATTAGTGATCTAAAACCAAACTTTAATTCTTGCCTTGTTTCATTGGTACCCCATGCTGAAATAACTATTATTCTTGATATTTTTTTTTCATTACAAACCTCCACTAAATTTTTAGCACTTTCAGATATAGTTGTCTTTGAGTTTGTTATTTTTGCCCAAGGAAATATGTTTTTTCTCATAACATTAATACTATTAATTACCACTGATGAATTTTCAATATTCTTTTCAATATCTATCTTCGATTTTGCATCTCCTTTAACGTAAGTTATATTCCTTGCTTGATTATTATTTTTATTGGTTCTACTCATAGAAATAATTTTATAATCATGATTTATTGACTCCAACAATATACTTTTACCTAATCCTCTATTACCTCCGATCAAAAAAATCTTAGACAATTTAATTCTCCTTCTTAGAATTAAATAATTTAATAAATTTACTTACACTTGAATCACATGAAGCTAACTCATGACAAGTAATAAATATTTCATAAGAGTTTTCTTTTTTTACTAATATACATGGTGTTTTATTATTGGTAATTTTTTTCATTATAGAATTCTGATCATTAAGATGCAAAACCTGCAAGTCGCATCCTAATAACTTTTCAAATTCTTTCCAAGATTTCTTTTTCCATGCAATTATATGAGTAATATCACATAGTTCACAATGCTTATTTTTAAATATTTTACCTAGGAAATATCCAATTTCGCCAAATATTCCGCTGTTAGCATTATATATAGCAATATATTTTTTTCTCATATTTAATTTTCGATATCATTAATTATATTTTTTGCAGTCTTAGGCCAATCTACAGTTGTTCCAGAACTACCAGAATTGTAAGCTTGCACTAAATCTTCTTTATTTTTTACACCCCAATTTCTAATTTCCAATTTTTTTGATCTAGCTATTGAGACCATATCTTCATTGGAAAATTCAGCTTTTGGACAAATCATATTAACACTTTCTTCATTTGAAATTTTTATATTATTATAAGTAATTTTATCCACTAACCAAGCAGTTCTTATTTTTGAATTAAGTCTTTTCATATTAATTAAATGATTCAAATTAAAGCTGCTTATTGTAATACCGCCTTTTTTATATAATTTTGTATTCTCATAATCATAACCATTTTTTATTAGCTCATCTAATACTATTTTTGATAATTCTTTTTCACCTGATTTCAATTCTATATGCATATCTGATTTATTTTTATATCTAATTAATAGATCACTTAATTTAGGAATATCGTAAACGTTTTCTTTTAAATTAAAATTGTTTTTTGCTTGGAGTTCACTTATTTCGGAATATTTAGCTTGATTTATTATTTTATTATATCCTGTCGTCCTAAATGTATTATCATCATGAATTACTACTGGTATATTATCTTTCGTCAATTGGACATCAAATTCTATACTTATAAATCCATAATTCAAAGCTAGATCAAAGGAAGGGATAGTATTTTCTGGAGCAATTTCTGAAAAACCTCTATGTGCAATTAAGTTAAAGTTAACTTGCATAGTAACTCTTCTACAACTTAAGTAATTTTTTTGAATTTTCGTAAAATATCAAATCTAGATATCTTTCAGGTACATTTAAGTCTCTTAAATCTCTAACCTGATCTAAAAAATATCTTTCTGAAAAACCTCTAGGAAACCAATTAGAATCGGTACCAAAAACTATTCGCTCTGGTCCTGCTGTTTCAATAAATTTTTTAAGTAGCGACTGAACACTCATCTCTTCTGGCATCCATCTTATCCATTGATTAGATCCAGATGTATCAACATGAACGTTTGGACAAGCCCACATAAGTTGTAATAACTCTCTTGGATAACCGCAACCAAGATGTGGTATTACAAATTGAACAGAAGCAAAATCTTTTGCAACATCATGTAATATCAATGGAGACATATTTACATGTTCAGCAATTCCTCCCCCTCCTCCAAGTGTTCCAAAATGAATGAGTATTGGTATGTCTAATTCAGCTGCAGCTTCCCATGTTTTGTATGCAGAATAGTCATTAATTGCCTTATCAAGAGCGGGGGCTATTATTTTATATCCCTTAAGTCCTTGTTGATTAACAGCCTTTCTTAGTAATACATCTGCTCCTATCTCATGTGGATTATGATGTGCAAATCCAATAAATTTGTCTGGGAACATCGAAACAACTTTTGATAACCTTTCGTTTCCTCCTCCTGTTAGAAAAACAATTTTTTCTATATTATGTTTATCAACCTCTTTCTTCCACATTTTTGCTAATACTTCATCTGATAATTTTTCTGAAATAGGCTTTTCAAACCCATGAGATAGCCTCCATTCAGATCTTAACTTTTCTGCATATGCTTTATTTATCTTTTCTGATTCTACTTTTCTTTCATGAGATATATTTTCATTTGGAGGTTCTTCTGTTTTTATTTGTTTACCACTGAAATCTGTCTTAACAGGAAAATGTGCATGGAAATCTATTATCTTAAAACTTTGTTTCATATAACTACTATAATATTGTTATAAATTAATTTCTAGGTATTTATCAAAAATTTCACTACTTTTTTCAAACAAGTCTCTGCATCAGAAATTACACCTATGCAAGTATTGAACCCATGAATAGTTCCATCATAGTTTTCCAGTATTGAATCAGATTTATTACTAATTTTTTTATGATAAAGCTCAGCTTCTGTTTTCAACACATCGCAACCGGCTGTAATAATGTATGTATTAGGAATATTATCATCATCATCATCTCTAAGGGGAGCGAAATATTTATGCCTATCTAGAGGATAATTCTGTGGTGGCATCCCTAAATATTGTTCCCAAAAGAAAAGCATGTTTGCTTTTTCTAATCCGTAGCCCGTCTCATATTTCTGATATGAAAATGTATTAAAGTCATAGTCTAAAACTGGTGTAAATAATATTTGTTTTTTTATATTTATATCTTGAATATTTCTGAGCTTTAATGACACTGCTGCTGCTAAATTACCTCCTGCTGAAGTACCACAAAGTGATATATTTTCAGGATTTATTTTAAATTCTTCATGGTGCTCATGAATATATTTTACTGCTTCATAACAATCATTCAAGCCATCTGGAAATCTATTTTCTGGTGCCAATCTATAATCAACTGAGACAACCTTATATCCAGAATTTTTTGATAGATATCTACACATTTCGTCATCGGTATCTAGGTCACCTTGAAACCAACCACCACCATGAAAATTTACTAATAAAGGTTGTATAGAATTTTCTTTATCAGTAAATATTCTAATATTTATTTCTGTATCATTTATAAATATTTTTTTGTCTTTTACGCTAACCAAATCGATTTTTTCTAAATCTTTGTGAGCCATATAATTCATTTTTTTAAATTGTTTTCTAGCATCAGAATAAGATAATTCTGAGATGGGACGAATATTTAATTTTGCTCTTTTTTCAAGTAATAATTTTGATTCTTCATTTAACATTTTTTTATTCCTAAAACCTATGTAGATAATATATTTATTATCTCTCCTTCATCGTTTAAATCAATATCAAAAGCATTGGGGGAACTAGGTAGCCCAGGTAAAGTTATGATATCACCAGCTAAAGTTACTATTTGTTTAGCACCACCCAGAACTCTAACTTCTTTAATTGGCAGCGTGTGTCCAGTAGGAGCTCCACGAAGTTTTGGATTTGCTGATACTGAAAGATGTGTTTTAGCCATACAAATAGGAAAGTTCCAGTTCTGAGATTCAAATAACTTAAGTGTAGTTCTAGTTCTTGGTCCCCAATCAATATTTGATGCAGAGTAAATCTCTTTTGCTAATTTTTCTACTTTACTAACTGAGCTTATAGAATCTTCATATAGTAATTTGACTCCTTTTTTATCAACTTGTAAATCAGATATGTATTCTGCTAACTCTATCATTCCCTCCCCGCCTTCAGAAAATCCATTGGATTCAATAGCAACAGAATTATTTTCCTTACAGATTTTTTTAACTAAATTAATTTCTTCTTTTGAGTCCTCAGGAAAAATATTTATAGCTACAACTTGTTTCAAACCATATTTTGAAACAATTCTCATAGCATTAATTAGATTTTCAGATCCCTTTATTATTACGTCATTATTTTTTTGATTAAGATTTTTTATTTCTACTCCGCCATGCCATTTTAAGCCTCGAATTGTACAAACAATAACAGCGCAAAAAGGTTCTGGTCCACCTTGCCTAACCTTTATATCCATAAATTTTTCAAATCCCAAATCAGCACCAAAACCTGCCTCTGTAATAACATAATCTGAAAATGATGAAGCAAGTTGATCAGCCAAAATTGATGAGCAGCCATGAGCTATATTTCCAAATGGCCCCATATGAACAATTGCTGGCTGACCTTCCACTGTTTGTGCAAGGTTTGGCTTTATAGCATCGCGCAATAAAGCCATCATAGAACCAACTGCATTTATATCCTTCGCTAAAACTGGAGTTTTATCTTTTTTCCAGCCAACTACAATATTACCTAATCTTTCTCTAAGATCTTTATAAGAATCGGTTAATGCTAGTATAGCCATTATTTCTGATGCTGCGGATATATCAAAACCTGTAGTACGAATAGGTGCATTTGCTGAGCCTCCTACACCAGAAACAATTGATCTTAATGATCTATCCTCAGCATCTGTAACTCTCCTCCATGTAATATTTTCAGGATAAAAATTATTTATAACATTTCTATAAACACTATTATCAACCATTGCAGCTAGAAAATTGTGAGCGGATTCCATGGCATGAAAATCTCCATTAAAATGAAGATTGATATCCACTGCTGGCTCTACTGTAGATTTTCCTCCTCCAGTTCCTCCACCTTTGTGTCCAAAAACTGGACCTAATGACGGTTGCCTAATAGTTAAGGCAACATTCTTATTTATTTTCCCAAATCCTTGAGTCAATCCTATTGCCGTAGTAGACTTACCTTCACCTAAAGGTGTTGGAGTAATAGCCGTAACAACAATTAATTTAGATTTATTATTTTTAATATTTTCTAATGGAATTTTGGCTTTATAATTGCCATAAAATTCAAGAGAATCCTTCCCTATTCCGAACTCTTCTGCAATTTGTTCTATCGGTTTAATTGTTTTCATCTAAATTACCACAAAATTCTTTTATATGATCAATAGTCTGATTATTAGCCATCAACCCGTGACCTGCACCAGGGATTGTTATAAATTTTGAGCCCTTTATTCCTTTAGCTAATTCAACTCCAAGAGGATATGGTACTTGAACATCGGCATCACCATGTATAACTAAAGTATCTACAATTATTTCATCTAGTCTAGAAGCATAGTCTAGGTCTACATACGCAAATTGATTTCTTAGTTCTCCCATATAGTACTTCATAGTATCCTCCATAGATAATTTTTTTGATAATTTTTTTGCCTCTTCTTTAGAATAGTATGAAACTTTATTATCAATATCATCTTGTGACATATAAAATGTTATAAAAGGCGGTTCATTCATTAAGATATCATATGCTTTTTTTATTCCATATTTTTCTAAAATTTGATGTCGCCTTATTAATTCTTGTGAGGCTCTAATTCTTGAGGGATTTTTCCACATTCTATAACTAGTATTAACTAAGATTAATTTTTTGATATTTTTTTGGAATTCAAATGCATATCTTAAGGCTATTAACCCTCCTGCAGATGACCCTATTACAATTGGATTTTCTAACTTAAGATAATTAATTAATTCACCTAAATCTGATGCTAAAATATCTATCGAATGTATTTCATCGGGATATGATGATCTTCCAGCAGATCGTCTATCATAGGTAATGACTGTATGTGAGTCCTTAAGTTTCTCAACCCAATCATTTTTTCTAGAAGTAACAGAAGAATCTATGCCACCATAAGCGCCATGAATAAAAATTATAGGCGAACCATCTCCAAATTTTTCATAATAAATTTTTATACCGTTAATTGGTGCTATAGACATAAAATTAATTCTAACCTAATGAGATTGAAAAAAAATTAAATTTTCATTTAAACTTCGTCAAAATGACTATTTTCAAGTTGTTCTTGAATTTGAAAAATTGTATTTTTCCCCTCTGGTGGAGGTTCAGGAATTCTTACAGGTGAATTATTAAATCTAGGAATATTTCCGCCTACTCCTCTGAGTATATTAGATTGCCACAGATTCCAGTCACCATATCCAGAAATAGGGAAAGCATCAGCAGCTGAATAACCCATTAATAGTAATCTTCTAGATTTTGAAGAACGATTTGGTTCTGACCCATGTAATGCTCTTACATGATGTAATGATATATCTCCTTCTTCAAGAATAATACTTGCTGCAGAATCTAAATCTACATCTGAAATATTTACAGCACCAACAAAAACACCATTTTCATGATGGTCATATGCGGGACCCTTATGAGAACCAGGAACAACCATCAATGCTCCATTTTCTAAAGTCATAGGGTCAATTGCAACTCCCACTTCAAGAATGTCATCGTTGGTGTGAGGATAAAAACCCCAATCTGTGTGCCATTCTACCTGAGCACCACCTCCAGGAGCTTTATTATTTAATTTAGTATGATGATACCTAATGTTTGGTCCTATCAACTGCTCAATTATATCTAGTAATTTAGGGTTTTTATTTGCACGTTCATAAACAGGGTGATGTTTATCAGGACTCATAATTCGCCTTAATTTTGGAGTTTTAGAGGAATGTCCAGCTTTTAAGTCTATATCAAAATCATCATTACTTTCTTTTAAGTTTCTTGACCTATCAACAAATTCATCTGTTACATCTTGTAGTTCCTTTACTTCTGAGGGAGTAAATACATTTTTAACAGCTAAAAAACCATTTGTGTTGTATTCTTCTACTTGAGTATTTGTTAAAATTTTTGCCATATTGAAACTCCTAAATTCAATGTTTTTACAAGATTATCATAGAGAATAATTGCTATCAAGTTTTACTTCTTTATTTTGTAAAATATCTGATTTCTAAATAAAAATATTCCATAAAAAATAACTAATATAAAAAGAAATATGATCACATAAAATATTTCTTTCCCTGATTGATTTTGTTGAGTAATATTTGATTCATCTGAAAATAAATCTCCTTTTTTGTACCATATTTGTTGACTATTTTGAGCGAATGGATTTGTATCTCCGTAAGCATATCTTTTTGAAAATATCTCTTTATATCCAACTGAAAAAACATAACGCATTGGAGATTTAGAAACAATTTTCACAACAGCATTATTATTAACAAATTTATCCTCTTTGTACTCAAATATTCTAATCAAGTTCATCCGACTAAAAGGTTCATAAAAATCACTTCTTATATCAGGCAAAAAGGACTGCTGAGTTGAACCAGTAATTAAGTGAATTGCCGGAAAAAGATCTTCTGAACTTAGGTTTTCTGGATTTTTATCAGGAATTAATATACTTATGTCTAAAGGATTACCATACAAGTTATCTAAATTAAATATTACTTCCTGATTTTTTGAAGAAAATTCTCCATAAAAAGCATGAGAAACTGTTCCATCTGAAAGATCAATTGAGGTTTCATTAATTTGGTTTGGAATTATCTCAAAAGGTTGGTGAGCGCTTACAAAATGAATATTAAATAGGGGTAATAAAAAGATTATAAAGTATATTATTTTTTCTTTATTAATTAAAACCATAATGATTTAGATGTTTTGTATAGTATAGAATTTTTTTCATAATTTGAAAGGCCTAATTCCTTAGTAAACAAGCTTAAATTTTCTTTATACGTTGTTCCTTTTGACCATAATTTATTTGGAAAATTAGAGCCCCATAAGCATCTTTCAGGAGAAAATAAATCAATAACTTTTTTTAAGGGATCATGCATATCTTCATGAGGAAAAATTCTTGGAGATCCATGTGTACCAGAGGTTAATTTAGCATAAATATTGGGTAATTTTGACAACTTTTTTAATTCATTAAGTGTATTTTCAGTTTTCCTAAAAGTATTAAGCATTAGACAATGATCAATAACAATTCTTAGAGTGCTAAATTTATTTCCTAAATAAATTATTTCATTTACAAGATCAAGATCATCCATCACCATACAATTGACTGTTATCTCTAAAGCTTCTGCTTTACGCCAAAGATTTATCACATTAGAATCTCTTAGTTTCCCATTTTTATTAGGTATTCCTCTTAATCCCTTTACATTAAAATTCTTTACTGCATTTTCGAGAATATCTGTACTAGTTTTTTCATCTGGACTTAGAGTTACAACTCCTGTTGCCCATTCAGAAAATTTCTTTGATGAGTCCATTATGTATTTATTATCAAAACCATAATAAGTACCTGTTTGTATAAATACAGCCTTCTGAATATTATTTTTTTTCATCGTAGCTAATAGATCTTCAGCAGTAGCTGGTTCTCCAGGATTCCATGGATCTGAAATTGAGGGATATTTTACTAAATTATTTGAATATATATGAGGATGAGCATCAATAATTTTCATTAAAAGACTCTATATTTTAAATAAGCTTCTTTAGGATCTACTCCTGATAGTATTTCTTTTCTAAGTGCACTTTCAGTATTAATATATTCCTCTGTTTCAGTAATAACTTCATTTGCTATTTCTTTTGGTATAATAATTACTCCATCTATGTCACCCAGGACAAAATCACCAGATTTTATATCTACTCCACCAATATTTATTGTTTCCCCCAATGTAGATATCTTCCACCTTTCAACAACATCAGAAGGAGTGAAATATTTACAAAATACAGGAAATTCTAAATTTAATATAAAATCTACATCTCGGCATCCACCATCAACAATATATCCCTTAACACCTTTATACTTTAATGTTTCTGCTGACAACTCTCCCATATGAGCTATAGTTCCATCATTGGGCTGACATATAACAACTGAGTTTGATGGAGCCTGACTAAGCATGTTTGTCCAACTTAACATTGAAGTATCTTTATCTAATGTTTCATCGATCTCTCCACTGCATGTCCATATTACACCAGCTAACTTTTTTGAAGGATCTATAGATTTTATATTATGAGGCAATATAGTATTTTTTATACCCCTTTCCCTTAAGACATCATAAATTGCACCTGTATAGCAATTTTTTAATCTTTCTACTAATTGATTATTTTCCATATATTTTTTCCTAAGCAATATTTATTTTGTTAATTTTAGAATATAGTTATTATAAACCTATAATATTAACGATGTTAAATTTCCAAAATATCCTAAGTTTTCCCTTTATAAAACTATTTCTATATAAAGAATATAGGTTATTTTGGATTGCTGCATTTTTTTCTAATATTGGAATGTGGGCTTTAATTTATGGAAGACTTTGGCTAATGAGATTAATGAGTGACTCAGAAATATTATTAGGTTTAATTTCTACCGCAAATCTTACACCAGTCTTGCTCCTTAGTTTTTTTGGGGGAGTATTAGCGGATAAATATAACAGGCTTAATATAATAAGAATTACAAGACTACTATTTTGTTTGATAACTTTACTTACTGGTTTTCTCATATATATAAATGTAATAAACCCACCAATACTAATTGTTATTTCAATAATCACAGGAATACTCTTAGCTATTGATATTCCTTCAAGATCGTCCATGATCGCAAAATTAGTTTCTAAAAAATATTTAGCTGTTGGCATTTCCATGTACTCAATAGTTTTTGGTGTATCTGCAATTATTGGAGGATCTATTTTTCATCCAATAGTTGAATTAATAGGACTAGAAGGTTTGTTTTTCATTATTGGTTTTTCATATTTCTTAACTTTTCTAACATTAAATAAAATGAATAAATATCTGCATAAGCCAACTAATCAAAACAATGAAAATTTTATTGGAGATTTATTATCCGGTTTTAAGTATCTTTCTAAAACTCCTATACTTTTAATTATTACTATTGTAGGATTTTTTGTTGGTCTAACATCAGGCTCATATGATGTATTAATACCCGCTGTAACTACAGAGTTACTTTTTGGAAATTCAGATACCTATGGAAGAATACTTTTGGTCGGCGGTATATCTGGCTTGTTATCTACCACTTTTCTTATTTTTTTTGGCCAAAAACTCAACCAATTTTTATCATATTTTATCTTTGGAATAGTCTCCTCTGTATGCCTTTATCTTATAGGTTCTAGTTTTGGAATAAATAATATATATATAATATTTGCAATAATATCTTTTTCAAAGGTAATTTTTAATACTATGGGCTCAACAATTGTTCAATCAAATGTGAAAGATGAATATAGGGGAAGAATGATGAGTATAAATCAGTTAACTTGGGGATCTGCTGCTATCGGCTCATTATTACTTGGTTCAATTGCTGAAAAAATTTCTATCCCATTTGCTTTCACTTTTGTAGGATCTACAAGTTTCATAATTATTTTATTTGGAGCAATATTAATGTATCAAAAGAAAATAAGGAATTCTAAAACCAGCTAATTGGCTGTTTATTATTTTTTAATAAGTATTTATTGGTTTGTGAAAAAGGCTTACTACCGAAAAAGCCTCTGTATGCAGATAAGGGTGAAGGATGAGCAGACTTAAGTATTAGATGTTTATCACTATCAATAAATAATGCTTTTGAATGGGCGTGACTACCCCATAAAATAAATACTATATTTTCTCTATAAATATTTATTTTTTTTATTACCTCATCTGTAAAATTATTCCAGCCAATTTTACTGTGTGATAAAGGCTTATTTTTTTCTACTGTCAAAGTTGTATTTAGTAGAAAAACGCCTTGTTTTGCCCAGTGTTCTAAATTCCCATTTTTATAATTAACTTTATTTCCAATATCATCTTCTAATTCTTTATATATGTTAACTAATGAAGGTGGCGGTGATACATTATCTAAAACTGAAAAACTTAAACCATGAGCTTGATTAGGTCCATGGTATGGATCTTGGCCAAGTATAACAACTTTAACATCATTGAAATCACAATAATTGAATGCATTAAAAATTTTGGACTTTTCAGGATATATTGTTTTACCTAATGCATATTGATTATTGAGAAAGTTTTTAATTTCAAACATATATTTTTTTTGAAATTCATGATTTAGATTTTTTAGCCATCCTGGTGGTAGCTGAATTTTTCTTTTTTCTTTCAATGTGTTTCAAAGTCCTTAAGTTATATTATTAATTATATATATTTCTAAGTAACCATAAATTATATATATATCTGATAGTATTATTTTAATTATGTCTAAAATTTCAGAATTTAAGAATGGCTGCATACAAGAGTTTCCTTTACAAATAGGAGTTTTTCCTTTTGGTATAGCATTTGGAATTTTGGGTATCGAATGTGGCCTAACTAACCTTCAAACTTTCTTACTTTCTTCAATAGTTTTTGCAGGTGTTAGTCAAATTGTTTTTGCTCAACTCATTTCAACATTAACACCTGGATTTATAATTATAGGTACAGTAGGAGTAGTAAATTTAAGACATATTTTATATGGTATTTCTCTATCTGAATACTTAAAAAAATTATCCCTTAAATGGAGAATATTATTAGCTTACTTAATTACTGATGAAGCATATGCAATCTCCTATAATAGATTTTCGGAAAAGAAGGAAAGTAAAAATATGCATTACCATCTTTTAGGTAGCGGAATTACTTTATGGACTTCTTGGCAAATATCTACTTTTTTAGGAATTTTTATAGGGCATTTTATTCCTGAGTCACTTAATTTAGAATTTGCTATACCGTTATCATTTATAGCTATTGTAGCCGTATCAATTAAAGATAAACCTAAATTATTAGTTTTTGCTATTAGTGCTATATTTTCAATAATATTAAAAGATTTACCATGGAATTTATGGATTATAGTTTCTGCAATAATAGCAATTATGTGTGGAATATTTATATCTAATTATAAAGAGAGAAAACAATGATTTGGACAGCAATTATTTTTTCTGGAATTATAACCTATGCAACTAGATTTCTGCCGCTTTCAAATTTCATGCCTAAGAAATTACCTAGATTTATTCAACAAGGTTTACAATATGTATCAATTGCAGTGCTAACTCCAATAATAATTAATTCTGTGCTTATTGATAATGATAGTTTAATAATAGATAACAACCCAAAAATTTATGCTGCAATTGTGGCCCTTATAGTAGCTTTAGTAACTAAATCTATACCTCTTACACTTATATTAGGCTTAGCTATAATTTGGATTTTTGAATTTATAATTTAGTTCTTTGATTTTCTATTATCTATAAAAATTTTTGTATAAGATAATAAAGCTATCAAGGAAGTTGAAAGCATTATAATTACTCTAAGTAAACTCAAGTCACCGGCATCAATTGATTTAGATAGCCTAGTGCTAATCAATGAAAAAAATATTAATATGGTGAGTAATAAAACGACATGAACAAAAATCTTTTTTTTCTCTGGAATTTTAATGCTTAGGTAGTAAGCAACTAATATTCCAATACCAAAAATTACAGGTATAAGTGCAGTTGGGGATGTGACTTCAATATACCCCCACAATCCAACAAAAATTAAGGATAAAGAATTGATCAAGCTGGAGTTTTTAAATTTCAACATATTTAAATTATAATATATTAAGCTACTCAACGGTCACTGATTTTGCTAAGTTTCTTGGCTTATCTATATCTAGGTTTCGTGCTAGAGCTAAATTTACAGCGAAAATCTGTATACTAACTGAAGATAAAAATGGTGATAATAAATCTTCTGTTTTCTCAAAAATTATAATAT
>CEUL01148158.1_pt1 | contig 15380 bp, 9 predicted proteins | sample 427021 | NCBI WGS metagenome assembly CEUL01 (sample SAMEA2622800, study PRJEB7988) | marine metagenome | isolation source: saline water (ENVO:00002010), including | reverse complement strand
GGGAAATATTTAATAGAAGAAATGATGATGGAAGAAGCAAAAAATGATGAGGTTAACTTTACAATCAAAAAGTTTTTTGATTCTATAAATAGTATTGGAAATATACCAGTATCTCTTGGTAGTTGGGAAATGACTGGAAATCCAAATCAGCTAAAATCAATAATAGATTCCTTCTCTCCTTTGAATTATTGAACTAAATATTTATTCAAGAATATTTATCCTTTAACAAAAATCAATTGCACTCGGTGGACTTATCTGAAGCCCAAAGGATACCTGACTTAATTAAATCCATATGTAGTGGTTCCAAAAAATATTTTCCTTTATGCCCCATTGCAGAATAAAATGCTTTTCCCTTTCCAACACAATTTGTCCATACAATTGGATGATCTTTACCCATTTTTGATGTAGGAGCTCCATCTTCATTTATATCTCTCAACAATAAACTTTTTTCATTCAAATTATAAATAATATTAGAGCCATTTCTTTGAGGGCTTTCATCAAAAAAGTACCATTCCTCCTCTCTTTCCCACTTGGCTGGTAATCTTTGACAATTTGTAAAACTAGAGGTACATTTTTTTTCTAAGACTCCACTTTGGAATTGATATTTCATATTTGGGTGATGAGTAAATTTTGCTTTCAGAAGAACATTATAATACCATTTCCAGTCTTTCGAATTATCACCTGCACCGTGAATTCCAACATAGCCACCACCATTCTCAATGTAATTTTCAAAAGAATTCATTTGTTTTTTATTTAATGTATTTCCAGTAGAATTATTCCATATTATAACATCAAAATTTTTTAAATCCTTATCATTAAATAGATTAGGATCATTACTAAATTGAAGATTCCAATTGTTGAGAACCCCCAACTTTCTAATTTCAACTTTAAATGCTTTAATTGCATCTGTATGGCTAAAATCACCTATTGCTGAGTACACCAGGGCGGAAAGAACTTTGTCCTCTTTTTTTAAATTAAGTTTAATATTTCCTTCAATATTGCTCTTTCTGTTTTTAAAAAATTTATTGTAAATAATAGATATGCCCTTGTAGCCAAAAAATCCCAAGAGGAATAATATTAAATATGTCAACATTTTTTTCATACGACTTACAACCCCTTATTTTTTGAATAATCTAAAGATTCATGCTTGTAATACCAATTTATTTAATAAATAATTACAACCCTCAGAATATTAAATTTTAATTCCTAAAGTAAATGAATCTTTTATAATTTTGAACATTTAAATATATCTATAAAAAACACTTAATGTGAGGTTAATTTTTGCTTTTATTTGTATTTGTGTATTTACACATAATTCTCATGCGAGTAAGATAAATAATAATGAGATAATTGAGACCAAACAGTCAAGCTCAATTATTTATCAAATTGAACACTCAAGATCAAATTTTCAGAGAAGCATAAAAGGTAAAGTTCTTGACGATGAGGGGTTACCATTGACAGGTGCAAATGTTTTGGAAGTAGGTACTAACAATGGAACAACAACGGACTTTGAAGGTAATTTTTCTATTCAATTAGAAAATGATGATGCCATTTTAACCATCTCATTTGTTGGATATGGCGACCAGTCAATTGATGTATCTAATGGGGATAGTTTTAATGTATCTCTTTCCCCTAAGGAAGGATCATTGGAGGAAATTATTATAACGGGTTACGGAACAACCAGAAAGAAAGATCTGGTTTCATCTATTGCAAAAGTTTCTGGGGATGCTTTGTCAAACCAGCCAGCTTCAAGTGTTAGCAATCTTCTTCAAGGTAGAGCAGCGGGTCTTCAAGTTACTGCTCCTGACGGGGATCCATCATCTGCTCCTACAATTCGTATTAGGGGATTAAGTTCAATACAAGGTAATAACAATCCACTTTTTGTAATTGATGGTTTTATTGCCGGGACCGATTTTAATCTTCAAAACATTAACGTTAATGATATTCGATCCATCGAGGTTTTAAAAGACGCGAGTTCTCTGGCCCTTTACGGAACCAGAGGAGCTGCAGGTGTGATTTTAATACAAACTAAAAATGGGAAGTCTGCAAAATCTGGAGATGTTGACGTGTCAATAAATCATTACACAAGTTTTAGTAGTATAGCAAATCCTCCTCAGTATTTAAATTCTACTGATTTTGCAAATTACTGGAATGAGGCAGAAACCTTGGTTTATGGAGCTAGTGGTTACGGAGAAAACGATCCATCCATAGATCCGCTTTTTGATTCAGCTACTATTCCTAATACAAATTGGGTAGATTTGGTAACAAGAAATGGACAGGTTAATAATACCGATATAACACTGAGTGGTAATTCTGAAAAATCCAACTATTATGTGTCTTTAAATAGATGGTCTGAACAATCTATAATTGAATCATCAGGTCTTAATAGATATACTCTTAGAGCTAATATGGATTTTAATGTTAATGAAAAAATTAGAACTGGGTTTAGACTTAACTTATCTGATAGGAAAATTGAAAACAACAAAGTTAACTGGCAAGGGGTTCAAAACGCAATGCCTCCTTTTTTAGAAGTTTACAATAGCGATGGCACTTATAATGGCGTAAACCCTGTGGCAAACACACCCTTTCGAAATCCATTGGCAGATGTGAATGAAAGAATTGATCATACATTAACTACAAATCTTTTGACCAATGCATTTTTGGAATATGATATTATTCCTGGACTAACATTAATATCCACGATTGGATTGGGACTTGATTTTAGTAAAAGAAACCAATACTTTTCGACAATCTTGCCAGATAGAGTTGCAAAAGGTCAAGATGGCGAGGCCAATATCATTTCAAGAAATAGCAGAGATATATTAAATGAAAATACGATAACTTATGTCAAGGAGTTTAACAAACACTCTTTAAAAGTCCTTGCTGGATATACATCTCAAATAACCACATTTGAGTCTTCTAGATCAGGGGCTTATGGTTTTGTAAATGATGTAGTTACATTCAACAATCTTGCTCTAGGGTCTGATCCGAGTCAAAATGCTGTGTCCAGCAACTATGAAAAAAGAACATTTGAATCTATTTTGGGAAGAATAAATTACTCTTATAATGGCAAATACCTACTTACCTTTGTTGGAAGAAGGGATGGGTCTTCTGTTTTTGAAAAAGGTAATAAATATGCTTTTTTTCCTTCTGTTGGTGCTGCTTGGAGAATGGGTCAGGAGAGTTTTATGCAAAGTGTTGATTACATAAGTAATTTAAAATTAAGAGTAAGTTACGGTGTTGTTGGTGAACAAGGCGTACCGGCATACAACTCTCTGTCAAGATTCACCCCGTATGTAAATTTTTTAAATAATCAAGTTTCTAATGCTGTATTGCTTGAAAATTTAGCCAGTTCAAACTTAGGCTGGGAAACAACAGTACAAACCGATATTGGATTAGAGGTTGGTTTTTTAAATAATAGATACTCTTTTGAACTAGATTATTATAATAAAAGGACCAAAGATTTATTACTCAACAGACCCATTCCAGGAACAGCTGGAGAAACCAGGTTAGAAAATGTTGGTGAGATAGAAAATAAAGGGTTTGAGTTTACCATTAATTCATTAAATATTGACAAACCTGATTTCACATGGAGTACAAATTTGACTATTTCTGCAAATAAGAACAAAGTAATTTCAATTGGTGATGGACAAGAATGGATTAATTTAACTGCACCTGGTCAATCAACAGGGCCTAGTATTAGAATAATTCCTGGATATCCTGCACCTGCTTATCTTGGTGCTACATATCTTGGAACCTATAAGACTGCTGCTGAAATTGATGCCGATGGTATTGTAGGAAGTGTCTTGGGAGGACCTAGATACGTTGATTTAGATGGGAATGGCGCCATTAATCAACTTGATTTTATTGTACATGGAGATCCTAATCCAGACTTCTATGGAGGTCTTAGAAACACATTTACCTACAAAGATTTTACTCTCGATTTCTTTTTCCATGGATCTTACGGGAATGAGATTTTAAATGCTGCTTATCACCTAGGATATTTTGGAAGAGACCCAAGAAGTAATTTATTACCAATTGTAAAGGAAAGGTGGACTACTTCGAATCAAAGCTCAGACATTCCTAGAGCAGGATCAAGCTTTGGTAACTTCCAACAACGAAGTGACGTATCGTATCAAGATGGTTCTTTCTTAAGATTAAAAAACGTAACCCTAACATATGATTTAGATATCCACGGGATGAAAAGAGCTAGTATTTATTTAACTGGGAATAACTTGTTGCTCTTCACTAAATTTACCCATGGGGATCCTGAGCAAAGTAATTACGGTGATGGTTTGGCACAAGGTGTGGCTAATGGAGGTTACCCCTATAACTTGTCATTTGCATTTGGTTTTAATCTAACTTTATAAATTCTTTGATTATGAACAAACTAAATAAACAATTCATTAATTGCAAACTCACTAAAATAAATCGTTTGACTCTAATCTCAATTGTATTTTTATTAAATTGTGAGAAAGGTTTTTTAGACGAAGATCTAAGAAGTGGTTTATCTCCTGAAGGTTTCTATAATAATTATAATGAAGCTCAAATGGCGGTAAATGGAGTATATGTCACATTAAATAATCAGAACTTATATCGAAATAGAAATTATAGAGGGGCAGTAAAATACGGGACGGATGAAGTTTGTCCTCAAAGGAAAATTATTCAAACTCCATTTAATTATCTATACACAGAAGGGAATGGTGATTTACATGCAACATGGAAGGAATTTTATTTATTAATAAGAAATGCCAATTCTGCTATTTCCAATATTTCAACTGCAGAAGCACTAACTGTAGAGGAAAAAAATCAGCTCCTAGGAGAATTATATGTATTAAGAGCAATGGCCTATTATGATTTGACAAGGTTTTACGGCGATGTCCCTTTTTTTACAGATGATTTAGGAACCGACGAGCTTTCTGTTATACCACGTACTCCAATGAATGAGATAAGAACAAGAATGAAAGAGGACCTTACTCTTGCAAAAAACTATTTACCAGACTCATATTCTGGTGGGGACCTAGGTAGAATGACAAAATGGGCAGCAGCTGCATTAAAAGCTAAATTTCATTTATTTGACAAAGAGTGGTCTTCTTGTCTAGCTGAGTGCGTGGATATAATTAATAACTCACCTCATAAGTTGATGGATAATTTTTCAGATGTTTATGCATATGATAAAACAACTTCAGATAATGAGGTAAAGGTCGAACACATCCTCTGGGTGGATTTCGCTGGGGATGTGGCACTTGGAACGAATTATTTAAATACTGGCGGAGGGCTCAATAGTGGAAATTTACAAACAAACCTTTGGATTGAAGAGTACAACCCACGTGCTAAAGATAACCCTAAAAACAAAGCCGATAAAAATGCACTTAATATTGCTCTAGCTACGAATAATCAGTCTTTTACAGGTTTTGGAGGAGTTATTGCATGTCCTGATATAGGTAAGCGGAGTAAATGGGAGGCCGGGGACCTAAGATATGATTCAACTTTTTTGGAGTATTATGAAGGTATTCAATTAAAGTACGTTTACGTTGGTAAATTAATGAACCTAAATATTGACAAACCAAGAAATGCTAAGTCTGAAAATATTGTTCTAATAAGGCTTGCGGATATCTATTTAATGGCTGCAGAGAGCGAAAATGAACTTAACGGTCCGGAAAATGCGTATCAATATGTAAATAAAGTTCGTGAGAGGGCATTTGAACCAGACAGCCCATGGAGTGGTCTTTCTCAGGCAGAATTTAGAGTGAAAATGTATGATGAAAGGAAGTATGAACTTTTTGCAGAAGGACACAGAAAGCAAGATTTAATTAGATGGGGAATACTTTTGGAAACGGTTAGGAACACAAAGGTTACTAAACATGCACAAGGTGCAGCAACAAATATTCAGTCCAAACATGTAAAGTATCCTATTCCTTTGAATGAAATACTTACAAACCCAGTTTTATTGGATTCAGACCCAACGAACAATGGATATAGATAACAAATAACCTATCGTATTTATTTAGTTTAATTAATTTAGTAAAGCTCTGCTTTGACAACTTTTTTTTATCATTTTACTAAAATCTTAACAAGTTCTTTTTCTGGAATTCCACCCAAGTCATTTATATTCATGAGCCAAGAGTCAAGTTTTAATTTTAATTCATAGATGTGTGATGAGAACTCTTCATTTTCTATTAAATTATTTAATTCAAATGGATCATTCTCTAAATCATAAAACTCTTCTGGGCTTTTGGGAGCTTGAAACCAAAGTTTCTGTTTCTCAGAAAGAGAATTAGTTTTATTTAATTCATTAAGATGTTTCATCAAGTTCATTTGAGTTCTATAGACCACATTTAGGGCATGAGGCTTTTCTGTATTATAATTTCTAATGTATTTAAACTTTTTACTTTTCACAGCTCGTATTCGGTCGGTTAATTCGTCAAATCTATCACTTGCCGTAAATAAATACTTTCTCTTTTCTAAAGATTTTTTAAAACCCAAAAAAGGTTTGCCTTGATATATTTTAGGGATATCAATATTAGCTATAGAAAGGATTGTTGGTGCAAAGTCAATAAAACTTAGCATATCATTATTTCTTTTTTCTTCTGTTTTAAACCCCTTAGGAAATTTTACAATTAAAGGAACCTTTGTCCCTGTTTCATAAATAGCTCTTTTATGCCTTGGGAAAGGCCCGCCATGGTCACTATAAAAAAATATAAAGGTGTTATCATAAAGACTCTGTTTTTTTAATTTATCTATAATTTTACCCATTTGGATATCCATTTCTATCAAATTAGAATAATTAACTGCAAGAGCATGTCGAGCAATAGAATCATCTGGAAAAACTGGAGGTACATTTAAATTATTTGGATCTACTTTTAATTTCTTTTTGTCTCTATTCCATATCGAAGACTCGTGTGTAACACCAAAATTAAATACCGCAAAAAAAGGCTGATCTTTCTTCCTATTTTCCCAAGACGCACCCTTACTTGACTCGTCCCATGCCTCTTTCCTTAATTTAAAGTTGTAGTCTGTTTTGGAATTATTTGTACAAAAGTATCCATTTTCTCTCAAAATTTGCGTAAAGGGTTTGATTGCCTCAGCTAATCTTGATGAGTAATAAGGAAACTCAAGTTCTGACTCGGAATCTGGTCTCACTTTTCTTTTTTGATGATAAGCCCTATGGTTCCCTGTACCTATAGAACTTGGATACATACCGGTGATTATTGCGCTCCTTGAAGGAGCACACACGGGATATGGGGAATGCATCTCGTCATATATAACACCTCCTTCAAGTAGCTGACCAACATTGGGAAGGCTTACTGTTTCGTCTCCGTAAAAGGGGAGGAAATACTGTGACTGATCCTCTGCAACAAGCCAAACAATATTTGGTCTTTTTGCTGGTTCTTTCTTACAACCTAGGATTGAAAAAACAAAAAGGGCAGAATAAAGAAGTAAGGCGGATTTTCTGATATATAATTATTAAATTATAGTATTAAAAATAAAAATTTAAAATGAAAAGAGTGCCATCGGTAATACTATTCTTTTTTTTGTTTTTTGTTCTATCTGGATGTTCAAATAATCAAACAAATGATAGAAATCATGTTGTAAAAAACAAAACCAAAATTGTTTCACAAGTTAAATCAAAGGAAGATTTTCTGCTAGTAAGAGGAATGGTTCTCATTCCATCAGGGACATTTAACATGGGTGCGGATAACAATGATGGTTTTGAAGACGAATACCCTAAGCATAAAGTAAAAATTAATTCATTTTGGATTGATGAAACTGAAGTAACCAATTCTCAATTCAAAAAATTTGTTGATGAAACAGGTTATGTAACTACAGCAGAAAAAAAAATTGATTGGGATGAAATGAAGAAGGATTTACCCCCAAACATTCCTAAACCCCACGATAGTCTTTTGTCTCCATCATCACTATGTTTTAATTATACGTCTTCACCTGTCAGTTTAGACAACTACTCTCAGTGGTGGAAATTATCAAAAGGTGCTAATTGGAAAAAACCTTGGGGCCCTGGAAGTTCAATTGAGGGTAAAGATAATTACCCTGTTGTCCACATTAGTTGGATTGATGCACAAGCCTATTGTAAATGGGCTGGGAAGAGGCTCCCCACTGAAGCAGAATGGGAATATGCCTCAAGAGGAGGTGTAGAAAACTCACTATTTTCATGGGGGGACGATCCATATATTCCCACTTATGCAAATACTTGGGACGGTACGTTTCCTTACAAAAATACAATGGAGGATAAATTTGAATTTTTGGCTCCCGTTAGAAGTTATCCTCCAAACAAATTTGGATTATATGACATATCTGGGAATGTGTGGGAATGGTGTTATGACTGGTACACTTTTGACTATTACAAACTCTTCCAATATGAAGTTGCGGACAACCCTGTAGGGCCGCCAACTAGTTATGACCCAAATGAGCCCTACCTTCCAAAAAAAATAATGCGCGGGGGGAGTTTTTTATGTAATAAATCTTATTGTACAGGTTATAGAAATTCAATGAGAATGAAGTCATCTCCCGACACAAGTTCAATTCATGCTGGTTTTAGAACGGTTGTTGATGCAATGTGATTCTATATTTTTAACTACTAAAATTTGTCCTCACAATTTTCTATCTAAAATATGGTAAAAATAGTGTCATATGGAAAGAATAATTATTTTGTTTTATCCAAGATGGACATATTAAATTTTTCCAATGAGGCTTTTACATGAGCTTTTTTCAAAACTAACATTAGGTCAGCGACTGTATCAGGATAAATTTCAGACAAATCGACAATTTCTTGTGGATCATTATCTAAGTTATATAGTTGGAGTTTTGAGTCTCCAGATAACAAATTCTTCCGTATTCCTTTCCACTTGTTTTTTCTAACAGCCTGCTGACCCTTGTATTGTTTCTCTGGAAACTCCCAATACAAGTAATCATGTTTTAGTTGCTTACCACCAACGAGGGTTGGTAAATAACTTATACCATCTATTGGGTAAGGTAAAGGATTACCAATAATATCAGCAACGGTAGCAAAAAAATCATAAAAGATACTTGGATGGCTAGACTTGACACCAGCTTTGATCTTTTTCGGCCAAGAGGCAATTGTTGGGACCCTTATACCCCCCTCATTTAGACTACCTTTGACAGTTTTTTTAGAGTTAACAAAAATACCTGTACTATTAAAAAAATCAATGTCAACCTGACTTACATGTGTTGGACCATTATCGCTTGTGAAAATTATAAGGGTGTTATCAAGCGCACCTATGTTTTTTAACTTATCAACCATTTCGCCCACTTGCTCGTCTAAATATGAAATCATAGCAGCATAGGTGGCTTTAGGATATTGATTAGGGAAATACCCACTTTCTCCAAGGTAAGGCTCTTCATCTCCAATTTTATTTCTATAATAATTAACCCACTTTTCAGGCGCTTGAAGAGGAAGGTGAGGGAGTGGACTCGCATAATAAAGAAAAAAATTATTATTTCTATTCCGTTCAATAAAATTTAAGGCCTCTTTGTGCATTAATGCAGGAGCATAATCAGTTTGATTATAAGGTTTATAACTAATAGAATTATTTGGGTTCATGCTATCTAATAGCGGCCCTTTATCAACTATTTTATTTTTTAGCATGTGTCTTTTATTATTTATCCACAAGTGAGTAGGATACAAAGTATGTGCTTGCCTTTGACAATTGTAGCCATAGAAAAAATCAAAGCCTTTTTTGTTAGGAACACTGTTTGTGTTTGGAGCACCGAGTCCCCATTTACCAATCATTCCAGTTTTATAACCATTAGAATTTAAATAATTTGCGACGGTTTGTATAGAGTCTGGAAGAGGTCTTTGTCCTTCAAGTTTTGGATCCTTGAGCATGGCCTCGAAACTTTTCACATTTCCTCTTTCTTTCCATTCATCATTTCCTCTTATAGGATTATGACCAGTGTGTAGCCCAGTTAAAAGAACTGCTCTTGCTGGAGCACAGACAGGAGACCCACTGTAGTGATTTGTTAAAATAATTCCACTTTTAGCAAGATTGTCTATGTTTGGCGTTTCAATAATTTTTTGTCCGAAAACTCCAATCTCTCCATATCCAAGATCATCTGCCAAAATAAATATTATGTTGGGTAAATTTTTTAAATTCTTTTCTTCGCTACATGATAAAAGGAATAAGGCGAATAAAGTTGTACAAATAGTCTTTATTTTCATTTATAAAACTTAGATAATTTTAAGTTAGCTGGAATCTTACCTTTTATTTTTTTGTTACTTATTAAATTTAGCAAACTATCAACAAACATCTTGTCATAATATGGGTTCTTTTTTTTAGGGATATAAGCTCTATTTAATTTTCTCCAATTATTCAATTCCTCATAAAGTTCAGCTGCTATTTTTTTGTTTTTTCTAGCAGTATTTTTAGACTCGGATATATCCTCTTTTAGATTATAAAGCTCTAGAGAGTCATCTTCAAAGTAGTGATGTAATTTCCAATTATTTTTTATAATTACCGATCCTGGTTTTGTCCTAAAAAGGGGATCTCTAGCATTATCTTTGTAAACATTATATGGCTCGAGATAAATTGGAAAATGGAAGAAAAGAGATCTTTCTTTTAGTTTTCTATTTACAAAAATAGGGCTAAGATCTTGCCCTTCTAATTCAATTTTGTTTTCATAACCAATAATTTTTTTAATGGTTGGATAAAAGTCAATATTTGAAACCCTCTCGTAAGATTTACTTTTCTTTTTAATTACTTTTTTCCATGAAAAGATTAACGGCACTTTTATTCCCCCCTCGTAATAAGAACCTTTTCCGGCTCTAAGGGGAAACTGATTTGAGATAGCTCTAACCCCACCATTGTCCGAAGTGAAGATAATAAGTGTGTTTTCCGTCAAATTTAATTCTTCGATTTTGTCTATAATTTTTCCAACATTTTCGTCTAGGGATTGGATCATTGCGGCAAAATCTGGCCTATTATGATATTGGTCACCCACGTTTTTTTGGAAACTTTTCTCATATTCTTTCTTTGCTTCAATCGGTGTGTGGACAGAATAAAATGGGACATAGGCAAAAAATTTCCTTTTTTGATTTTCACTAATAAATTTTATCACTTCATTCCCAATGCGGTCTGTCAAATATTCACCTTTTGGGCCATCTTCTATTTTTGGATTGTTGTAGGGAGAAAAATACCCCCCCTTCCCTGGGCCTCCATTTTCGTATCCGCCAAAGTTTACGTCAAAACCGTTTTGTTCGGGATAATATCCTTTTGGGCCTAAATGCCATTTCCCAAAATGACCGGTTTTATACCCCATACTTTTAAACATTTCTGGCATTAAAAAAAAATGTTCTTTTATAATTGTATCATTTTTTGCTGGAATTAATTTTCTGGTTTTTTTATTTCCTCTTTCTGAAATTCCAACTGTAAAAATTTTGTGGTCAGTTGGATATTTGCCAGATAGCAATGTAGCCCTACTCGGTGAGCAATTTGCGGCAGATGAATAAGCATTAAAAAAAGTTAATCCACTCTCTGCTAGTCTGTCAATATTTGGAGTTTGATAATATTTGGAACCCATAAATGATGGGTCAGTCCAACCTAGGTCATCTGCTAAAATTAGAATAACATTAGGTTTCTTTTTTTGCTCTTTGTCTTTAACACAACCATGTAACAAAATAAAGAGTGAAAATAATAAAATTGATAAGCAACGAAATTGAATGTTCATCTTAATTGATACTACTATTATATTACGAATAAACTGTTAAAAACCCTAAATATTATTAAATTTAAAGCCTAATGAAAAACCTCTCATCGCATAAAGTTTGCATTTTATTTTCAATTTTTTCATGTTACCTCAGTGTAGGACAAATTTATTTTCCAGCTGCTAACTCTAAATGGGAAAATAAAGATCCTAAAGAATATGATATTAGTTTAAGTAAATTATCAAAAGCTATTTCATTTGCTGAATCAAATGAATATTCTGGAGAAAAAGATTTGAGAATTGCCATACTTAAGGGCTTTTCGAAGGAGCCATATCATCAAATTCTCGGTCCAACAAAGAAAAGAGGAGTTCCTTCTGGAATAATTTTAAAAAATGGCTACCAAATTGCATCTTGGGGGGACACAAAAAGAGTAGATATGACATTTAGTGTGACCAAAAGCTACCTTTCAACTGTCGCAGGTCTTGCGGTAGATCGTGGATTATTTAAACCAACGGATATAGTTAAAAATTTAGTTTGGGACAATTCTTTTGATGGAAAGCATAATAGTCAGATAACCTGGGAACATCTATTAAATCAATCATCTGATTGGTCTGGAACATTATGGGGTTTACATGATTGGGCTGACAGGCCACCGGAGGAAGGCGAAATTGATGATTGGAAAAATAGATTATACATGACCCCTGGGACAAAGTATGAATATAATGATGTGAGAGTAAATCTTTTAGCCTATTCTTTACTTCATGTGTGGAGAGAACCCTTGCCCAAAATCCTTAAAAGATTTATAATGGACCCAATTGGAGCCTCAACTTCCTGGAGATGGTATGGTTACAAAAATTCATGGGTGGAAATAGATGGGAACCGAGTTCAGTCCGTATCGGGAGGTGGGCACTCAGGTGGTGGAGTTTTTATTAGTACAGAAGATCATGCACGCTTTGGATTACTTTTTTTAAATAATGGGATATGGAAAGGGAAAAAACTAATTAGTGAATCGTGGATTAAAAAGGCCACTAGTTCCTCACCTGCTAACATAAGTTATGGTTACATGTGGTGGCTTAACAAAAAAGGGACTTCAAGATACTGGGAGGGAGTTCCTGAAAATGTCTTCTATGCTGCTGGATTTGGAGGGAATTACATAGTTGTGATTCCAGATAAAAAAATCGTTGTAGTTACAAGATGGATAGAACCAAGTAAAGTTGGAGAGTTTATAAGGCTTGTACTTGAAAGTCATCCCTAGGAAAAATTAATATCTTTTGATTTTATCAAAACTTGAAATCATAAATTTTAACTTTTCAGGTTTTTCCTTAGCTAAGTTGTTTTTTTGGTACGGGTCTTTTTCCAAGTTAAACAGCATGTAGTCAGTTGAATTACCAAGTTCTATTTGAACATTTTTTGCAATTTTTCGACCTTTATAAGGTGGAATCATCACCCATTCTTTATTTCTGTAAGCGGTTCTTCCCATAGCCTCTATTACAAGGTCGTTCCGTCCCTTTCCGGTATTGTTTAATATTAGATTTGAAAAATCATTACCATCTTCAGTTTTAATATCAGAGTCAATCATTTTAGAAATAGAGTTGAATAAGTCTATTTGAGAAATTATTTGATCCGACACACCCGACTTAATTTTATCTTTCCAATAAGCAACAAAAGGTACCTTTGTACCCGCCTCAAATAAACTGTATTTACCCCCCCGTAGACCGCCAGACGGTGTATGATCACCAAGCATTTCAACAGCATAATCATAATAACCGTCATTAAGAACTGGTCCATTATCACTTGAAAAAATAATCAATGTGTTTTCCAATAGTTTATTGTCATTTAGAGTTTTATATATTTCACCTATGCACCAATCAGCCTCAATAATTACATCTCCTCTGGGTCCCATTCCAGATTTTCCAACAAACCTAGGATTGGGTGTTCTAGGAACGTGCGGTTGTTGTAGAGAATAAAAAAGGAAGAAAGGTTCATCTTTATTTTCAATTACGTACTCTTTTGCTTTAATTAAAAAGGTATCTGCCATGTTCTGGTCTATCCATCTAGCCTTGTTTCCACCTTCCATAAATCCAATTCTAGGAATACTGTTAACTATTGACCCATTATGACCGTGATGCCATCTCATAGTTGTAAGCTCAGGATTTTTTAGCCCCGTTGGCAAGCCATAATCGTCTTTATCAAAATTTACATTTATTGGATCATTAGAATCTAGTCCTACAACTCTTCCATTTTCTATGTAAACACAGGGGACTCTATCTTGAGTATCAGCTAAAATGTATGAATAATCAAACCCAATTTCATTTGGTCCAGGAGAAATAATTGTGTTGTAGTTGATCTTATCTTCTCCCAAACCTAGATGCCATTTTCCTACAATTCCAGTTTTGTAACCGTTAGTTTTGAGCATTTTTGGCAGAGTTATTTCGGTAGTGTCTATTATAAGAGAACCACCAGTAATTATTTTAGCCCTGGGATTTCTCCAAGGATATTTTCCAGTTAGCATTGCATACCTACTTGGTGTGCATGTGGCAGAAGATGAGTATCCATTTAAGAATTTTAATCCACCATTTGCCAATTTATCAATGTTTGGAGTTTTTAAAATTCCTTTCCCATAAGAACTTACATCACCGTAGCCCAGATCATCCATGTAAATAATAATGATGTTAGGGTTTTTACTACCAACTTTAATTTTTTTATATGAACTTGTACAACTACAAAAAAGAAGAATAAAAAACAGAAAGAATTTTCTCATACAGGAACTTACAAAGTTATCCTTAAATTTAAAGAGTTAAATTAATTAATTTTAGTTTGTGAGTAACATTTTAGAAACGATAGGGAACACTCCAATAGTTAAACTTCAGAACCTACCTAAGGGAGGGTGTGGTGAAATTTATGTCAAACTTGAGGCTTACAATCCAACAGGTTCAAAAAAAGACAGAATGGCATTAGCTATGATTGAAGGGGCAGAAAAAAAAGGATTTTTAAAAAAAGGGATGACTGTTGTTGAGTATTCTGGAGGCAGCACAGGAGCAGGATTAGCATTTGTTTGTTCTTTAAAGGGATATCGGTTTAAATTAATCACTGCAGATGTTTTTGGGAAAGAAAAAATTGATTTAATGAAATCAATGGGTGCTGAGGTAAAAGTATTAAAAAGTAAAGATGGAAAAATAACTAAAGAATTGATAAATGAAATGGTAAAAACAGCACAAAATATTTCAAGAGAATCCAATACATTTTTCACAAACCAACTTCAAAACTATGATGTAATAAAGGGTTTTATCCCATTGGGAGAAGAAATTTTAAAGCAAGTAAAAGGAAACATCAACGCTGTTTGCGACACGATTGGTACAGCTGGGACCCTGATGGGGATTGCTAAAGCTTTTAAAAAAGCTCAATCTAAATCCAAAATTATTGCAATTGAACCTTCTAGCTCTCCAGTGTTGTCTAAAGGAATTAAAGGATCACACAACGTGGAAGGAGTTGGGCTTGGCTTTGTACCAGCAATTTATGATCCAAAATTAGTTGACAGTGTTATGACAATAGATGAATCTCTTGCAAGACAAACTTCAAGAGATCTAGCTACAAAAGAGGGGATTTTTTGTGGTACTTCAAGCGGAATGAACGTAGCAGCAGCTATTCAAATATCAAAAAAACTAGGGCCATCATCCAAAGTTGTAGCTGTTGCATGCGA
>CEUL01079578.1_pt1 | contig 15401 bp, 13 predicted proteins | sample 427021 | NCBI WGS metagenome assembly CEUL01 (sample SAMEA2622800, study PRJEB7988) | marine metagenome | isolation source: saline water (ENVO:00002010), including | reverse complement strand
AAGGAAGACACAGCTCACGCAATGCTAATTCACTTGGAATTAGTTCTTGAAGAAGACTTCTTTGTTCCTAATGATTTAGCCTTTATGGATAACATTGAAGATTTACAAAAAAAATATTGGGCTTCTACAATTATCTCTTCAGGAGGAATTGCCTTCGGACTAATGTTTGATAAAGAATGGAATTTTTCTGGAGATAAAGACATATGCATGCAGATTGTTTCTGAAATTTTAACTAGCAAAGATGTTATGTCACAACTAAGAGAAAGCGGAATAAGAGGGAGTGCATACTACCAATGATATTTGATGCTTTTAAAGATACGGATGAAATTCAATTTCTTGATCAAGAATATTTTTTAATTAAATATAAAAATAAGAAATTGAAATATAAGTACGATGACGTAATAGGTTTAAATTTTCATACAATAGGAGAGAAAGATCATATTTTAAAAACTAGTGGTTTAAGTAAAAATGAAGGATTTTGGATTGATATTGCAGATGATGATGCAAAAGAATTTCATGTGGAATACTTAATAAAAACTTCACTAAAAGATTATCTCTGGCCCTCTAATTATGCACACTCTATTTGGCCATCAATAAGTCAAGATAAAAGGGTATTGCCTTATCCTTATTGGTATTTCAGAGTGCGTACTTTTATTCCAAGGCTAAAAGGCATGTTTAAGAATCAAGGGTACAAAAAATACGCTAAAAAAAAATACAATCCTTCAGATACAAGAGAATGGGATGGTAATATCACTTTTTCAATATATCCAGACATCAACCCTAAAGCCAGACTCATAGACGATAGCTATGACCTTGATGAGGTTGAATTCAACTTAAGTCTTGAAAAAGAAGAAATATCTTTGACACTTAAAAACACAAATAGGTATACAAAAAAGTTTCCTCTTTTATTAGGAGGGAAAGTAGGGACTATTAATTTAGAAAATATTGATGTAATTGCAGAAATTTTTAAAAGGTTGGGCTTATCACACCCAGAATTTCATACTCTATGTGCAGAGAATAAGCTTATCCTGGAAGGAAATAATCCCACTAATGAAAAGTATGCTGTGCCTCAATCATTGTTTGAATATGATGAAAATTACAGAAATGAATTAATTTCTAAATCTGGGAATGTACACAAAGTATATGGAAGATCAGCAAGAGAAAAGTTAGCAGGATTTGCAGAGAAAGCTGTTGATGAAGGATCATTAAAAATAAAAGAGTTTGCTCAAAAGGGAACCAAGGAGTGTCCTTTTTGTGCCGAAAGAGTAAAGGAAAAGGCCATTAAGTGTAAACATTGTGGTTCGTATATTTAATTGATTATTGCATTAATATTAAGTTTTTATTTAGGATTTTAAATTGCCAATCTTTTAGAAGTGCTGCAATCCCTGAACCAAATTAATTTAAGTAGGGTAATAGCTACCTTTACACGGTGGAAGTTACAGGTTCAAGTCCTGTATCGCCCACCACTCAAAATAACCCTGATTTTATTTCTTGGTCTTCAAAAGTTTGCCAAATTTAGAGGAGGTCTCAGTTGGTGGTATAGTTAAAGTATGAAACCTTATGCATTAATTCTTACCGGAGTTTTACTATTTAATAGTTGCGTTACCACTAAGATTTTTGATTATCAATCTCTTCAGGGGGCATCTATTAAAAGTGCAATCTATCAGTTAGGTATGCCCGATGATGAGCAAGATATGAATGAATTTACTGTCTATACCTGGTATGGAACTCAAATCCCTAAGGATATATTTCGTTCAGGTGATTTTAGAACTTACTATGAATGTGAAATTGAAATTCTTGCAGAGTACGACCAAATCATAAAAGTAGAAACTAGAGGTAACATAAACAAATGTCCTGGTAGATTTAATTGAAAACACTAATATTTTTTAAATATGGACAAAAGATTTACAAGTGAACATATTAAGGCTTGGCAAGAAGAAGGGGCTGTTGTAGTTCCTAAATTTTTTAGCGGTAAAGAAATACAGGAAGTTGTTAATGACTTTGAGGTTATCTTTCCAGGTAAGAAGGCAGAAGCAAAAGCGCTTAATAAGAAACAAAAAGGAGAAGTAGGTAATAAATTACCTTTACAACTTTCAGGAAGGCAAATGGGTAAAACCACCATGGATCAATTTCAAAATTTTGAGAATATACCTTTTGACTGTTCCAGTTCTTTGAATCTAATCCCAGTGCATCCGAGTCTGATAGAATTTGCTCGTGCTGCTTTAGGGACCAATGATGTTCGGCTTTATCAAGCTCAAGCTTGGGCAAAATATACTGGTGAAGCAGACTTTGATCAAGCCTTCCATTGCGACTTTGGTAATCATACTCTTACAGTGCCTTCTTTAGATGAATGCTTAAACTCTATTACTTTTATTATTTATTTCACAGATGTTACTGAAGCTCATGGACCTACCCACTATGTTAATCGGACTGACAGTAACCATTTTGAAGGAATTAAACGCTTTCTTGAAAAACGTGAAGATCTCGAACATCAAGATGATCTAAGAAAATTTGAGCGCAGTGCTGCAGGGCCAGCAGGTACGCTCTTAGCGTATGGCATAGATGTCTTTCATCGAGGAACTAACTTGACTGAACCGGGCGGGTATAGATATGCAATGACTTCATGTTTTAAGAAAGCCGGAAATGATGCTATTGGTTACACTGCTTGGCCTTGGCATTTCACTAAACCTTGGCACAAAATTTTTGAGAAAGCCTCACCTGATCAGCTGAATTGCTTTGGCGTTCCCTTACCTGGAGATCCTTTTTGGACTGAAGAGACTTTAATGCTAGCTCAGCTCAGATATCCTAATTGGGATATGTCAGAATTTATAATGAAGATAAGTTGAAGTGAGAACAATATTACTGATATCTACATTAATCTTTTCAGTCAATCTATTTGCTGAATATTATAAAGATGTAGAGGTTTTAAGAGTTATTGATGGAGATACTGTTTATGTTAAACACTCTGAAAAATTACTTAAATTAAGACTTTTAAATATTGATGCTCCTGAATTAAAACAACCGTTTGGAGAAGAATCTCGTACATATCTCAAATCCTTAATAGGGTCTAAGTTGGTTGATGTTAATACTTTAAAAAAAGACAGATACGAAAGGGTTTTGTCTACAATATTTTTTGAAGGAAAAAATGTTAATAAATTGATGGTAGAGAAAGGTTTAGCATGGGTCTACGACGATTATGTAATTGATAAGTCGATATATGAAGACCAAAAGCATGCAAAGAAAAATAATATTGGGTTATGGTCTGATTCTAATTCTATTCCTCCTTGGCTTTGGAGAAAGAAAATTACTATAAAGTGATAATTACGTCTTGTTTTGGAGCTTCCCTGTGCGATGGAAAAACCTTTACTGCCCACAGCTTGTGATCACCGTCTTTTAGGTTAATAGTGTTATCTTTTTTTTCCGTGCTTGTTTTAGCTTTACTTGGCGATATACTTACGCTGTATGTTCCAGGTTTTAAAGAGATCGTTACGGCTTCTTTAGTTTCTAATATCGTATTATATTCCTCTTTAACTACTAAGATTACATTGTCTCCAGACATATTTTCAGCATCCTGATCATAGATTACAGTTATTGACGATCCTCTTGTATCAGAAGTACCCATTGGAAGAATGGGAGCTGAGTCATTATTAACATAAAACTCTCTTAAAGAAATAGCGCTCAAATCAAAAGAAATGAACGCTATTAATAAGAAGTAAGTTCGGAAAATTTTCAATTCAAATTAAAATGTATATTTATATTCTAAAGTATACTTAAAATTATCCTCTTCTGTATCTGATCCACCTATGGCCTCACCGGCGTCGACACCTGATGTATCATTATCGGCTGCAAAATATCCTGTACCTACACCATTTATAAGCATTACGGAGCTACCTGCTAGATCATCTGACCTGCTATCCATACTGAATATAATTTGATGATTAGGGGCACTAGGGAAGATTCTAACTATAGATATACCTCCATATACAGTACTTGCATCTCCTTTATCAGCACCTGCATAAGTTACGGTCGATCCGTTAACTGAACCCAAGTCATTATCAATGTAGATTTGGTTAAAAAGTACTGGTATTCCCGAAATATCTCTTACCTGTTGCCATTTATTATCTAGGTCAGTCTGAGCGATACCTATTTTTGCAGCAAATACCCAAACATCGGCAAAAAGCTGTTGCCATGTAGCATAGACTGCAAAACCATCTTGTGATGACTCTGCGCTCCCATTTCTAGTCCAAGTGTAATCAGCTGATTCACCAGCACCGAGATAAGCGTCAGGTATAAAAGGGGCGTCGTAAGTTTTTGATGAAATATCAGTATATTTATGTTCTTTATCATTGTAAGCAACTCCTAAAGTCCACGCAGAGTTGAGACGATATTGATAAGACATTGTTGATTCTTCATAATCTCTTTCACGAAGAGAAACTGTATAATCATCCGCTTCTCCACTATATACACTGTCATATTCGCTTGCACTTGAAGAAGTTATTTTGTAACTAAAAGTATGATTACCATTGCTTAAACCCACACCATAGATCCCAGGATTGTAAGTATCGCTATAGCTTGAAGTTTCTCCAGTTAACGCATCACTTGTATCTTTAGATGCCCTGTCTTCTTCATAATCTATGACCCCTGTGCCTAGAGTTACCGACCATTTCCATTCATTCTCAGCCTGTAAAGCTACTGAAGCTGAAAATATAGATAGTAAAAATAGAATTTTTTTCATAATTATTCTCCCAAATTTTAATTCTTTAACATCATACTATCACTAAATTGATTACCGTCAAATTGACGTTTATTATTTTTTTGTTCATTATTAAATAAACACTTTTTTTTTGACGATCAGGTCCTATTTCTACATAATGATTCAAAAGATAATTTCCTATAAAACTAATGCGTAGATGTGACAATTGCTTTAAAGAGATTGCCAATAAAAAGGCTACTTGCACATGCGGATATAACAATTCTAAAACCAAAACAGTCCCTGGCGGCATTAAACCAGGCAGAACCATAGAGGAGCGTTATTATATTGGTTCTGTTTTAGGACAAGGTGGCTTTGGTATTACCTATAAAGGTTTTGACCTTGATTTGGATAGAGTCATCGCTATAAAGGAATATTATCCAAAAAATAGTGTAGAAAGGGGTGGAGACGGACTATCAGTAGAACCTTCTGATAAAAATGAATTTAAAAAAGGCCTTAATTACTTTACTGATGAGGCAAAAGCTTTAGCTAAATTCCAGGGACACCCAAACATAGTTTCTGTACAAAACTACTTCAGGTCTAATAACACTTCCTACATGGTAATGGAGTTTATGGAAGGTAGAACCGTTAGGGAGATACTTAGAGGAGGCAAGACAATGCCCCCTGATGATTCTGCTACTATTATTTTAGGTGTCCTTGAAGGGTTGATAGCTTGCCATAAGCAAAATCTAATACATAGAGATTTAACTCCTGATAATATTTATATTACATCAGATGGAAAAGTAAAGATTTTAGACTTTGGTTCTGCAAGGCAAACTAAGGAAGGAGAAGACAATGAGTTTACCCAGATACTTAAAGAATCGTACGCACCGATAGAACAATACCAAAAGAGCGGTTCTCAAGGCCCCTATACAGATATTTATTCCGTCGGAGCAACTTTTTATAGACTCCTCACTGGGAAGCCTCCTGCACACAATGCTACAGATAGAATAATAGAAGATAAACTCAATAGGCCATCGGCACTAAATTCAAAATTAAAAATAAGTGTTCGGGTTGAAGACGTTCTTATGAAAGCTATGCAAGTTAAACCTGGAGATAGGTATCAAACTGTAGAAGCTTTTAAAAAAGATTTAATAGGAGCTATCAATGATCCAAAACCAGTAATGGCAAAATCTTCTGAGAGATCTAAAGAGTCTTCTAAGCAAGATTTAAAAAATCCACTATTTGAAAAACCTAAAGAGAGCAAGGCTAAGCCTAAAATTGACCCAAAACCTTCTGTCTCTAAGATTGAACCGAAAGTAGAGCCTAAGAAAAAAGTAGAACCTAAGAAAGTAGCTTCCATAGAAGTTTCAGGCTCAAAAGCATCTGTTAGGGTAGAACAGAAAAGTTCTGATAAACAAACATCAATTCCCTTACCTGCTATTGTTGGTGGAGTAGCAGTTTTGGCATTAGTTATTGGTTATCAAATAATTAACCCTTCCGTAGATCCATTATCAGGTACAGATACAGGAATTAAAATTGCTCAACAGGAAATACAAGACAGAGATGATCTGCTGGATAATATTATTAAAGAACCAGATAGAGTTATTCCACCATTAGCAGACGTTCCACCATTACCAGACGATCCAGACGATCTTGTTCTTAAAATTCCTAACCTTTCACAAGAAGAAATACCGACATCATCAAGTGAAACTTATCAACTAAAAGTGAATGTTTATCCAGAAAATGTAAAGTCAACGGTTAAAGTTCTAGAAACCAAGGACCCCTATGAATACGGTCAACTTATTTCTGAAGGTGAATACACTATTCAGGCTTGGGCAAGTGGGTACCGAATTAAGGTAGTGAAGAATATTGTTTTAAATAGAAACAGAACAATAGATATAGATTTAGAAAAGCTTAGAACCCCAACAGTATCTGCCATGAATGATTTTTATAATCTGATAAATGATCCTTCAAAAGAAGAGTTTAATAAATTTGATAGAAATCATAAAAGATTTAAGCCTTTAAAAGAAATATACAGTTTAGCAAATGGTAATAATACGATGATCGCTGAAATTACTAGATTGGCTAGAGCCGGAGACGCTGAGTCTAATTTTTTACTTGGAATAATGAATTTAAATGGCTATTCGAAGGAAGCTAACTTTGATCAGGCTAAACAGCACTTACAAAAGGCTTATGATCAAGGCTACCAACCAGCAGCCTTATGGCTAGCCAAGTCTTATTCATGTTTTGTTACCAATAAAACCAGTAAATGCAATGACAGAAGATCGAAAGATTTATTTCAAGAGTTTGCTTATGAAATTCCTCTAGCGGAATTTATGGAGGCCCAATTGCTTTTTCTTCAAGGAAAAAATTTAAAAACCGCACTAAATTTAGCTGAATCTTCTTTGAGTGCAGGCGTTATACATGCAAATCATTTAATTGGAGACATTGCTTTCGAATCTAATAACCTGAAGAAAAGTGTTAAGTATTGGGAATTAGCTGCCAAAGAAGGTAATACCAAGTCTATGATTCGATTAGCCTCTGTTGCTTCAGGCAATTCAAAAAACGAAACTAAATCTTGGTTAAGAAAAGCTTATGAGGAAGGAGATGCTGAAGCAGGGGTCTTTTTGGCTGTAGAGGCTGGATTTGATAACCCTAAAACCTTTTTTACTATAGCTACTGAAGTAAGTGATAAGAAGTTAAGTCAGGGTTATTTCTTAAAAGGATGGTCTTACTATAAAGGAATAGGTGCTAAAAGAAATGAATCTTCCGCCTTGTATAATTTTAGTCAATGTAAAGAAAATATAAATTGCTTCGCATTATTTAATATATTGAACTATGCATCTGATGCAAATAACCAATTAAATCTTCTAGAAAAATCTTTAGTGAGACTAAACTCTGCAAATACTAGAAAAGAAATGATCCCAGACGTCCTAGGCGAAGTAAATTTACACTTAGGTTTAATTTATACGAACAAGAAATTTAAATACAACATCAACAAAGCAATTAAATTCTTTAAAGAGTCTGCAAAATACAAAAACACTAAGGCCTCGGACAATTTATGTTATATATATGCTAACGGCAAAGGAGGGGTGAAGAAGGATTATGATCAAGCTTTCAAATATTGTTATAGCGCATACGTAGATGGTTCAAAGGATACTTTAACTTTAAACTACTTAGGAAATAGCTTTAAAGAAGGTATAGGTGTTTCAAAAAACCTTCAAAGATCAAAAGCCTTCTTTGATAGGGCCTGTCTTCAGAATGACGGGGCAGGGTGTTGTAATTTGGCTAATATTTATAATGCTTCAAAAGATGCAAAGTTGAGAGATGAAAGCTTAATAAGGGCAAGGCAGAATAAGTTTCTGCATTGCGAAGCAGTTATTGGAATAAAATGAATATTTTTAAATACTATAGATATTATCTAGGATTTTTTATTGCCTTAAATTCTTTCTATGCGAATTCTGAAGTAGCAAATAAACTTTTATTACATCAAGCATCTTTAGAAAACGAAGAATTAATTACTTTTGTAGGAGTTTACAACGAACGAGGAAAGCTCTTAAAGAACCTAACAAAAGATGATTTCTCAATTTCTTATGGAGTAGAAAGAGGAGAAGTGCAGTCAGTTAAAGAATTTAGCTCTGCAAAATTTGGAACTTCTTATATTTTTATGATTGATCTCTCTAAGTCTGTAAGTGTAGAAAATTTTAACCTTATTAAAGAATCCATAGCGTCATGGGTGAATACCTTAAATCCCGGTGATGCTGCAAGTATCATTACTTTTGGAGAAGAAGTTCAGGTCATTTCTAATTTAACTTATGATCGCGATCAGTTAAAAGATGCAATCAATGCAGTTCAAAGAACTGACATGCAAACTATGCTTTATGACGGTTTAGTCAAAGCTCATGAATTAGCTTCAGAGATAGACTTATCTTACCCAACCCGTAAAGCAATTATTTGTTTAACAGATGGGGTTAATGAATTTCCAGAATCTTCTACGACCAAGAAAGATGTTTTGTCTCTTATGGAAGACAACCCATTCCCATTGTATGTAATAAATTTCGCGGAAGATTCAAATCAAGCTATTCTAAAGGGCACTAGAGAGATGATGGAAATAGCTGATATTTCTAGAGGAAATTTCTTTGATGCTAATTCTTTATCCATCCAAAAATCATATGAGCTAGCCAGAGAATATATTGATGAAACATATTTAATAACTTCTATCTGTCCAACATGTATTTACGATAATTCTAATGTAATTGCGTCAATTTCTTATGATTCTGATGATGTGCTTTTGTCATCTAAATTTGAGATAGAACTAACAACCCCATTAAATTTAAATAACTTTGAAAAAGGTGAAAGAAATGAAGGATGGCAAATAAACTATCTGTTCTTAACCTCTCTCTCCACAATTGCTCTTTTATCAATTTTATACTACTTCTTAAATAGAAATAGAAATCTTATAAGGGTTGACTCAGATGGAGAAATAGATTTTGAAGATAATTTTGAAGAAACTAATACCAGCTCTTTAAAAATAAGAATTAGTTCTGTTTCAGGTGAAATAGAGGATTATTTTTCTATTGAAATACGGGACAGTGTTTTGATAGGTAGGTCAACTTCCTGTGATTTAACCATTGACGACCAACCGGAGATTTCTGGAAAACATTGCTTGCTTGAATTAAGACGAGGGTCCTTGTTTGTTTCTGATCAATCTTCTAAGAATGGGACGTTTGTAAATGGTGTTCCGATTCAGGATAAATACAAACTAAATAGTAGAGATACTTTGGGTCTCGGAAGAGCTGAATATAGACTAATTTTTGAAGGAGACGACTGATGACTATATTAGCTGGGTATCAAGATCAAGGAAAAAGAAAAGAACAACAAGATTCTTATGGTTCTTTTGAATCTAAAGATAAATCCTTTGAGGAGCATGCAGGCAAATTAGCTATTGTTGCAGACGGAATGGGTGGTTTAGCTCAAGGAAAAGAGGCGAGCAGTCTTGCCATAAAGAAATTTATCGAATCATACAAACAGAAAAAACGCGAAGAAGGAATTGCATCAGCTTTATTAAGGTCTATGCATTATTGCAATAAGGCTGTTTATGAATTTTCTGAGTCCCAAGGAATGGATGGCAAAATAGGCACCACTTTGGTGGCAGCTGTCTTGCAAGGAAACAACTTATATTGGATTTCTGTGGGAGATAGCCGTATTTACCTTCAACAGCAAGGTCAATTAAGTCTTTTAACTACCGATCATAGTTACGAATCTAAATTGGCAGAGTTGGTAGCTCAGGGCAAGATTTCTAAAGAAGATGCCGATAGTCATCCTCAGAAAGCATCGCTAACAAGTTATATTGGAGCAGAAGAAATTGAAATTGTTGATAGAAATACAAGTCCTTTAAAGTGTTTTAAATCAAATAAAATTCTTTTATGTTCAGATGGTTTGTATTCAAGGCTTACACATGAAGACATATCTGCACTAATGAATGCCAACCCTTTAACTGGTTGTAAAAACTTAGTTGCTAAGAAGCTCTCAATGAATATTAAAAAGCAGGACAATTTAACCGCAGTTATTATGGAGCAAGGAAATATTTCCAATGGTTCAAGAAATATGCCTTCAACTAATAATAATTCTTTGATCTTTATCTCTTTCATAATTATTGCAGCAGCTATTTATATGTATTTTAAGCCTGAAGAAGATCTAAATTCTCTTAGTAGCACTAAAGAAGTAGAAGTTTTATCTGAAACTAAAATTGATTCTAATAAGGAAGCTATCGTAATTAATTCTGAAACTGTAACTAAGATTCCTGAGAATAAATCAGCAACCACCATTGTCGAAGCCTCGCCAACAATAGCAGAAGATTCAGAAACAGTTGAAGATCAAGGTGTAGAAGAAGTGGAAGTAATTACTAAAGAAAAACTTAATCTGAACATGCCTAATGATTCAAGAGATATAACGCCTAACAGAACCACCAAAAATATTGAGGAAAATAACACTGATCAAAAAGTGAAGATGGATTCGGTAGAAATTATTTCAGAAACGCCAGTTGAAGCAGACCCAGTAGAGAAAGAACAAGTACCGACTGAAGAAGCCCCTACCAAAGAAGACAGCACTAACTCTTTAAGCAAAGACAAGAATGATAAGAATTGCTTTATGCCGGAATATGGACCAGAAATTTGCGAACCAGAAGAAGATCCTTTAGAAGCATTAGTGAATGATAAAGATAAGGTCTTTAAGGCAGCTGATGTAGAGTATAAGGATTTAACATTGATTAACAATCAAGCTGAAGAGGAATCTGCAGAAACATCAGTATACGATGTAGTTAAAGAAGAAAAGGTTAAAACTAATTAATTTGTAATATTAAGGATTATTAATTTTTCTTTCTCATAAATTTCTTTTGTGATTAGCCCTTGCTTATAAAGAGAATCTATTTGGTCCATCAACTCTTTGGCAAGCTTTTCCTTTTTATCTAGTTCTTCTTGGTTTTCTTTAGTCCCACCTACTAAATTATCTTCAACTATTTGGATATTATTGTCATCTTTATCCGACCCGCTTTGATCTAACGACTCTATTTCTTCACCAGCTTGTGACTCTATCTCTTCTCCAGCTTGTGACTCTATCTCTTCTCCAGCTTGTGACTCTATTTCTTCACCAGCTTGAGCTTCAGGCTGACTTGTTAGTCTTATCTCTCTTTCAGTTGTAGTTTGAGATCTACCGTATTCGTTTTGCGTAGAATCAGAAACTTTTACCTTAGAAGTCTCATAAGAACAATCCAAAGGATGGATAATTCTTCTATAACCCATTCCTGGAACTACGATACTTTCAAATTTTCCTTCGCTTTCGTCTTCATAGCAAGCGACGTAAAGGTCAGCATTTACTGGAGTTACAATAACTGGAACGGATGGTGTTACATCATAGATTTTTGATGAAGTACTGTATCTTATTCTGCATTTTGAAGTAGGACAATTAGGAGTTTCAATAGTAACAGAAATGGGAGTAATTTCTTTCTGGTTTGTAGTAGAACAGCTATTTATAACTAATAGTGCTAGCGCAATTAAGAAATACTCTTTCTTTAGGTACATTGAAATAATAAATGCAATCTTTACGAAAGCGTTATTCTTCTTCTTTTTCTTCTTCTTTTTCTTCTTCAGACCAAGTAAAACTTTCTGTGGTAAAAGGTATGAATAATAGTTTAGAGTTTCCTATCTCTAGCTCATCATACGCAGCAACTTCAGTTGAAGTCTCGATAACATCTCCGTTTAAATATATTAATCCTCTTCCTTCTCCAGTTGCTATAGTAAATTTAAGATTTCTAGGGTTATAGGTAATCGAGGCATGATTTTCTCTAGAAATTGAATCATCTCCACCAATCATAATATCCATATTTGTGCCTCTTCCAATGAAATTCCTTTCAGTTTTTATTCTAAAGTCTCTTCCTTTATCTGCACCTTCAGTGCACACAAACCATCCACAGACGGGATCAATACCTGAGTCTTTTTTAACCATAGCTACTGTAACTTGATCATCCGGATCATCATCCATTTCGTTAAGCCCTGAAGTAATCTCATGATCATCATCTTGGCTTGCATATTTCCCTAGTCCCCCAGTTTCCTGAGTTACCAGAGTGGTATCTTCTAGAGTAGTTACCTCAGGGGAGTCTTCAAAAGAAATTGAAGCTCCTGATTCACAAGATTGACATTCGTCAAAAACACCATCGTTATAGTATTGATTGCAATTAGGACATTTTATTACTGCCATTTTTCTCTCCTTTTTTCAATTTATAATAACCTAAAAGAGCACTCAGACTTAGATAAACTAACGGTAGCTCCTTTTTTTACTCTTTGTTTGGCACCTTTTTTTAGTCTTTTTCCATTAACAAAAGTGCCGTTCTTAGAATTAAGATCTTGTATTAGATAGCTGTTGTAAGCTGGGTTGTAGCTAACCTCGCAATGTAATTTACTAATAAATGTCCACTCAGACGGAAAAGTAAAACTTGATTTAGAATCCCTTCCCATAACTATATTCTTATTGGTAATTTTCATCTTAGTTGGATTAACTCTTAAGTCTGAAAAAACTATCCCAGCGTTACCATAATTCTGATTAATCGACCCTACACCTACTTGACCTGTATTGGCACTTTGCGAAAGAGATATAGCTGAAATAGATAGTAAAATTACTCCAAATAATAGAAATCCAAATCCGTTGAAACCTCTTATGAAGGAATCAATATTAGTTTCTGTTCTGTAAATAACATTCAATTCATTTAATATGGGGATTAATTCTTCTATGCTTATGGAGTAACCAGTTTGAGTTGCTTCTACATCTAAAAAAGTATTTATTCCAATTACTTGACCATTTGTTTTAAAAAGAGGACCACCAGATATACCTTTGTTTATTGCGGCATCAGTTTGAAGGTATTCAGTATCTCCGAGACTGTAGTTAGAACTTAAGACGCCTTTAAAAATTTGCGGCTTCAACATTGCCTCTAAATCCATATCGTTTTTAGTTTCTTCCCACAATTCCATGCTAAAGTCTGTCGCAGCATTTCCTGGAAAGCCAATCGTGAAGACTTCATCACCACTAGCTATAGTGCCTGTGAACAAGCTTACAGGAACAACATTTATTTCTTTTTCGAGCTCAAGTATTGCTATATCTATGTTATCTCTTGCCGAAATTAACCTAGTCTCAAGAAGATAAGCCTCTCCCTCGGAAAACATGATAACTACGCATTCAGAATCTTTAGGTGCTACATGCTCATTTGTAACGATTGTGGATTGATTTATAAAGAAACCAGAACCTGAAACAGAGATTTTTTTTCTTGTCTCTCCTAAAGTATGTGTGCATTCAACATATACAGACGAAGAAAGCATTTGACCTCTGTCATATTTTGGGCCAATTAGAGATATAAAAATAATAATAATTCCTATTGTTATTCCTGTAATTGGTAAATTTCTATTCATACATTCTTTTTCTAAATAAAATATTTAAGAAAAATCTCAATATTTTTATCGACATTACGCTAATGAATATGTAATGTAAAGTAAGTTAATCAACATGCATTTAACGCATTTAAATAAACTGGGAGAATTTTATGAATTTTTTTGATGATACCTTAGCTAAAGTGTTTAATTTAATTGAAAACATAGTGTCTTATATTGAAAATTTAGTGGGGGTAAATTTTATAAAAGGCTTTACTCGAATTTTAGAACAGATTCATTCGTCTGCTTTATTAATTTCTATTGTAATAGTCTTAATATCTGGACTATCAGCTTACAATCAATTTAAAGCAGTATATCCGCAGATTATGTATTTTGTGCTTTTGGGGCCAATAGTACTTCTAATATTATCTTTTTGGGCTGAAACTTTCCATCAGGCTTGTCAGGATTTAATCGATGCTAATAAAAGCACAATAAGCAATTATACGTATTTCAGATTTGGAGGTTTCTTGGTTTTCGTTATGGCTTTGTTAACTTTTATATACGGAATAATAAGTTTAGCCCAAGGATCATTTGGACCTATGACATCTTATATAGCTTTAGGCATGTTACTTTATAGTATTTTCCTATTATTGAATTGCGCACCACTTTTCAATCCAAGCGAAGTTAATGTTTTAGAAGAGAAAGAAAGTAGTTCTGGTGAAGACTTCGTTACCCTTTTTGGTTATCAATTTAAGGCTATGCTTTATCTAGAAAAAATTATTTCTAGAATCTTGATAATAGCGGGAGGAATATGTTTATTAGTAAGTTTATTTGAGACGGTACCCTATTTACCTATAGGACTAGGTCTTCTGACAACAGGAATATTGTTTCCTGTGCTTATTTACTTTGTCTTTATAGTATTTTATTTCTGGTTTGCTTTACTTCAAAGCTTATTACGATGGGGAAGATCTTAAGTTTGGATTTATAAGCTATTTTTCTGAAAGACAGGCCTAAATTAACAGGGCCTGTCTATCTCTTAGTAATTTTCTATCTATGCTCTTGTTTATAAACTCTTATAGGTCTTGATGTTTAAATATATTGCCAAAGTAAGTATTTTGAACAATCATATTTTCAGATGGAAACAACTAGGAATACTGAATCTAATATAAGAAGGGTTGCTTTAACCTCACTTGCTGGAACAAGCATTGAGTGGTATGACTTCTTTTTGTATGGAGCTGCTGCAGGTTTGGTATTTCCAAAATTATTTTTCGGAGAGGCTTCTCCGACCACAGCTTTAATTCTATCTTTCTTAACATTCGCTGCAGGTTTTATTGCAAGACCAGTAGGAGGAATAATATTTGGTCATTTTGGTGATTTAATAGGTAGGAAGAAGACCCTAGTAATTGCTCTTATGTTAATGGGAATTTCTTCAACCTTAATTGGATTATTACCTACATATGCGACTATAGGTGTAGCTGCACCAATTTTATTAACCTTGTTGAGATTCGCTCAAGGTATCGCTATTGGAGGCCAATGGGGAGGTGCGATGCTTCTGGTTACCGAGAGTGCCCCTAAAGAGAAAAGGGGATATTACGGAGCATTTGCACAAGCTGGAGCTCCAATTGGAGTGATATTGGCTAATCTGGCTTTTATAGGCGTTGGATTGTTTACAAATGAAGAATCTTTCCTAGCTTGGGGATGGAGAATTCCTTTCTTGGCTAGTTTCGTTTTGATAATTATCAGCTTATATATACAACTGAGACTAGAAGATACAGAGGCCTTTAAAGAATTAG
>CEUL01049119.1_pt1 | contig 15504 bp, 16 predicted proteins | sample 427021 | NCBI WGS metagenome assembly CEUL01 (sample SAMEA2622800, study PRJEB7988) | marine metagenome | isolation source: saline water (ENVO:00002010), including | reverse complement strand
AAACACAATATATAGTTGTTTATAAATCTATATTGACAAAATATAGGATCTGGTCAACTAAAAAATAGATGTAATTAACTATTAATTACATTTTTTTTAAAAATAGCATTTTTTATAGAACAAATCAAGAACAAAAATATGATTTTAAATAAATTTTTTATCAAATTATATCAATTTTATTAAAAAAATAATATTTATTATAAATATGCTGAAATTTATCTTAACTTTTAATTTTATACTAATGTTTAATTATAGTTGCCTAGCAGAAAGTTTTAACAAAACAATTGCAATGCATGGTAAAACAACAAGAAATGAAGATGCAAGAGATACAAAAGTTAATATTAATGCTCCAATCAATAATATACTTAAACTAGCAAAAGTCGGTACATATAATAGCTTAAATCCATATATAATAAAAGGTATAGCCCCACCTGGTATAAAAGGCTTGTTGATAGAATCTCTAATGACATGGAGCCCTGATGAACCCTTTTCTTTATACCCAGGTATAGCAGAAGCGATCAAAACTCCAAAAGATAGAAAATGGGTAGAATTCAAAATATATGATAATGCAAAATTCTCAGATGGGAAAAGTATAACAAGCGAAGATATAATATTTTCTTGGAAAACTCTGAGAGACTCAGGACGACCTCACACAAGATCATACTATTCTATGGTAAAAGAATATGAAAAAATTAATGATAAGAGAATAAAGTTTTATTTTTCAGAAAATAGTAATTTTGAAATGCCACTGATAATAGGCTTAATGCCTGTTTTTCATAGTAAATATTGGAGTGATAAAAACTTTACTAAAACAACTTTAGATCCATTCATTAGTTCCGGTCCTTATAAAATAGACAGAATAGAAACAGGAAGATCTATAACCTATATAAAAAATGAAAATTGGTGGAAAAAAAATAATAAAGATAGCGCAGGAAGATATAATTTTAAAAAAATTAGATATGATTTTTACAGAGATCAAAATGTAGCATTAGAAGCATTTTTATCTGGTGAATATGATATAAATATTGAGAATGATGCCGTTAGATGGAAAAATTCTTATCACAATAATAAAGAAACAAAAATTATAAAAAAAACTTTTACAAAATTTTCCCCATCAGGAATAGAAGCTATTATTTTAAATACAAGAAAACCGATATTTAAAGAATTAAATGTAAGAAAAGCAATTTCTTTATTATTTCCCTATAAATTTATAAATAAAATAGTAAATCATGGCTTATTAAAACAAACTTTTGGCCCTTGGGATAATAGTGAACTATCTGCTAGATCTAATCCAAGTGAAACTGCTAAGAAAATATTATCTAAGTATAAAGATAATGTAAGTGAGGATGCTTTAAGATTAATAGAGAATAGTTATCATAATGATAGAGAATCTATGAAAAAAGCTCTTCAACTTCTTAAAAAATCAGGCTGGGAAATAAAAAATCAAAAAATGCAAAATATACATTCAGGAGAACCTTTCAGCTTTGAAGTGATCACCAATAGTAATAAAATGGAAAAGCTATTATTAATTTGGAAAGATAAATTAAAAAAAGTAGGAATAAATTTAAGCATAAAAATAATAGATAGTTCACAATTTCAAAATCGTATCCAAACCTTTGATTTTGATAGCATAATTTTCAAGTACTATATGTCACTATCTCCAGGTAATGAGCAGGCTATTTATTGGGGAAGCTGGGCAGCTGACCAATATGGATCAAGAAATTATGCAGGAATAAAACATGAAGCTGTAGATGAAATAATTGAAGCATTAACTAATACAAAAAATAGAAAAATATTAGTTGAGTATACTAGAATTCTTGACAGACTTCTTAGATCTGGAAATTGGATGGTACCACTCTTTCATGACCCTCTCCATAGAATTGCATATCATGAAAATATTGATATACCAGAAGAGATACCTTTATACGGTTTTAATCCTTGGACTGCATGGAAAAAATGAATATAATTTATTGTATTTTAAATTCTAATTGATTATTACATCTATCAAGATCGATTTTTCGTAATATTATGTATTATTATTTAATTATCTAGTTCATAGTAGGTACACTAGAGGAATATATGCCTTTTAAAATAAAAATAAGAAATAGCTCAGAAATTGAAGTAGATGAAGGTAACACAATATTAGAAGCTGCTTTAGACCAAGGCATAGACTTTCCACATGGATGTAGAACGGGAAACTGCGGGGCCTGTAAATCTAGAAAAATAACTGGTGATATTGAAATGTCTCCTTTTTCAGAATTTGCATTAGATGAAGATGAAGAAAGCCAAGGTTTAATACTTGCTTGCAGGGCCGTTCCTTGGAGTGACTGTGAAATTGAAATTTTGTCTGAAGAATATAATAACCAATCTGTATCAAATGATATAGAAATTAAAAGCCTTGAATATAAAGTTGAAAATATATTAAAAAAAACAAAAGATATTTATGTCTTAAACTTAAAAATTGAGAATGAAAAAAGTATTGAGTTTAAAGCTGGACAATACGCTGAATTATACATAGGTAATTGCAAAGAAAAACACTTTTCAATGGCAAACTCTCCGAAAAGTTCCAATTTAGAATTTCACATTAAAACTTTAAGTGGAGGAGAAGTAAGCAATTATGTAAAAAACAACTTAAAAATTGGAGAAAATGTGAAAGTTAAAGGGCCTTATGGAAATGCCTATTTAAGAGATCAACATAAAGGACCAATTATTGCAATTGCTGGAGGAACAGGTCTGGCACCTATACTATCAATTATAAAAAATTCCCAAGAAATTGAAATGAAACAGCCGATAAATATTTATTATGGAGCACAATCTGAAAAAGACTTATACTGTATTGAACAATTTGAAGAATTTTCAAAAAATAATAAAAACCTAAAATTCTTTCCGGTAGTATTAGATGAACCTAAAAATAAAATTATTAGGCAAGGGTTTGTTACTGACGCAATAATACAAGACATCAATGATTTTGATGGTTATAAAGCATATTTAGCTGGCCCTCCTAAAATGGTAGAAGTAGCAGAAGAAATTTTAATTACTAAAGGCATAAGGAAAGTTGATATACACTCAGATGCGTTTTATACTCCTTATGATGAAATAAAGGAATAAAAATGTCTAATAATAGTCTTGAAGATAGAGTTTCATTAATTACTGGAGGGGCAAGAGGAATTGGAAAATCTATTGCAGAAAGCTTAGCTAAAAAAGGGAGTAAAATCATTATAATGGATCCTGGCTACAGTATCAATGGTAACCACGATGATAAGAATATAGCTGAAAGAGTGTCCGAAGAAATTAGAGATAAATATGCAATAGAAACTTTGGCAATAACTAAAGATATTTCTATTGAAGAAGAAGTAAAGAATTCCATTGAAATCATTATAAAAAAATTCGATAAGCTAGATATTGTAGTTAATAATGCAGCTATAATTAGGGATGGCTTTATTTTTAAATATTCTACAGAAGATTGGAAAAAAGTTATAGATACAAATCTTACCGGTGCATTTAATATAATTTCTGAGACGAGTAAATATATGAAAGAACAATCAAAATCAGATAATACTTATAGCTATGGGCGAATAATTAATATTATTTCAACAGCCGGCATTTGGGGAAATTATGGACAAGCTGCATATGCGTCTGCAAAAGCTGGGCTAATAGCCTTGACAAGAGTTACAGCTTTAGATTTACAAAGATCTAATATTAAGTGTAATGCTATCGCTCCTTTTGCAGCAACTAGAGTAACAGAATCCATAAAACCTCAAAATGAGGCACAACAAACATATAAAAAATTAGCCCTAAAGATTGATGCAAAATATGTTGGAGATTTAACGTCTTATTTATCCTCCGATGATGGGGCTAAATATACGGGTCAAATATTTGGCGTTAGAGCTAAGGAAGTTTTTTTATTTAATCAATCTCGTCCAGTTTTTAATTTTGTACGTAATGAAACAGAAGATCTTCATGAATTAAAAGATAATTTTAGTAAATATTTTGATGAAAACCTAACACCTTTAGAGACTGATTTAGAAGCATTTTCAAAAGATCCCATAACATAGAAAATTTTATTGGAGAAAAAATATGAATATAGAAGATACAATTCCTCAGGTAAAAACTTGCGAAGAGTTAACTGATTATCCAGAAGAATATAGAAATGCGATTATAAAAATAGTAAGAAGTCATGCTGTAAACGAGCTATATGGGGCAAGGGTATTTGATGAGCCTGCTATTGCACTTGCACCAAATCCATATGCAAAATGGCTTACTTGTAGGGTTGCTATGGAGGAATATGGACACCATGTAAGATTTAGAGAACTTGGACAAAAATTAAATATACCTGAGCAAGAGATGACACCCGAAGGTAAAAACCCCCTATCTATATTTGAATTTCCACTAGAGACTTGGGCTGAATTTTGTGTAATCAAATTACTAGCTGATCTTGCTGAAATCCTTCAAGTTGAGGACCTATTAGAATGTTCTTTTCATCCACTAAAAAGCGTAGCTAGAATGACTATGCCTGAAGAAAAATTTCATGCAAAATTTGGTGAAGACTTTACTAAGGAATTAATTGCTACCGAAGAAGGTAAAAAAGAAATACAAGATGCTATAAATAGATATTATCCCATGCTTCCAGCATTTTTTGGTAGAGCTCAGTCTAAGAATAATGAACTTTATCGAAAATGGGGAATTAAAAAAAGAAAAAATGAAGAGATGTTAGAGGATTATTTAAAACTAACTCACGAATTAGTAGTAAATAAATTAAATTTAGAACTTCCTAGTATTAATTAAATAATCATATATTCTTAGTTTACATAACTTTGTAGAGGTAGACTTTGAAAAAAAATAGCTTTTATAAAAATATTAGTGACTTGCATATGGCCCCACTGTGGGATGTATTAGCGAATTTGGTTACGCCAAAACCAAACACTAGAACTCATCCTCACATATGGTATTGGAAAGATATAAAAAATCATGTATTAGACTCAGGGTCTATTATTACTGCAGAACAAGCTGAACGAAGAGTTCTCATCTTAGAAAATCCTAATATGAGAGGTGAAAGTAAAATTACTGAAACACTTTATGCAGGACTTCAATTAATTCTTCCGGGAGAAATAGCTCCTAGTCATAGACATACTCAATCGGCTCTAAGATTTGTAATGCATGGGAATGGTGCTTATACAGCAGTAGATGGAGAAAAAACTATTATGCGTCCAGGAGATTTTATAATTACCCCATCTTGGACATGGCATGATCATGGAAATGACTCTAGTGAACCAATGATCTGGTTAGATGGGTTAGATATTCCAATGGTAAATCATTTTTCTGCAAGTTTTGCAGAAAAACTTACTGAAAATACGCAAGAATTAAATAAACTAGAAGGAGATTCATTAGCTAGATATGGTTCTGGACTTCTACCTGTAGATCATAAATTATTTGAAAATCGTGCTTCACCTGTTTTTTCATATCCATATGATAGAACTAAAGAAGCGTTAGATAAAATGAAAAAAACTAATGAATGGGATAAATGCCATGGCCTTAGACTAAAATATGTAAATCCTTCTAATGGAGGACATGCTATTCCTACTATGGCTACTTTTATGCAGTTAATACCAAAATCATTCGCTGGAAATTCCTATAGAAGTACGGATGGCACTATATATACAGTTGTAGAAGGAAAAGGTAAAACAAAGATTAATAATCAAGAATATTCATGGAAAAAAGGCGATATATTTGTAGTTCCTCCATGGGCAAAAATTAGTCATGAAACTATAGATGAATCAATCTTATTCTCTTTTTCAGACAGACCTGTTCAAGAATTATTAGGTCTATTTAGAGAAAAAATTTATAAATAAAAATTTGATATGAACTCAATTTCATTAAATAAAATTTCAACGCTTACTTCCGATATAAGTAAAATTAGGTGGTTTGCTAATGTAGGAAAAGAAATTGATCAATTGCTAAATGATAACATTAATAATTACTGTCATACATTAGCTCCGGAAAGCAAAGTAAAACAAGTAAGCAATTGGGAAGAAGCGATTAAAATCATTAACGATAAAGATTGGAATAAGATTGCATGGGAAAAAGAAGAAAAAGAAAAAGAAAATTTATTGAATATTCTATTAAAAAACAAAAGTGAAAAAGAAGTTTATTCTTATTTACAGGCATTAACAGAAGAATCAACAAAAATAATTGATTCTTGCTCGATTGAAGATTTAGATAAAAATGATGTTAAATTTCAATATTATTCAAAAGTAGCAGCTGGCTCTGCAGCTATATGTTGTTATCAAGCTTCATTAGCATTAGCTACTAACCAAATGAAAAGTCATATTTTTATTGCTAAATTTGAACTATTTAAATTTGGGCATTGGCCATTAGTAATAAAAAATAATATTTTCAACATATTTTAATTATGAAACAAAATTATAATGAATATTAATATATATGAGCAAATCGAGCTTGGTGCTAATAATAATGGCTACCTCAATAATACCGCGATAACTCAAATACTTCCATCTAATAAAATTAAGACTATATCTTATAAGGATTTATTTGAACTCAGTGAAAAAGTGAGTCAATTACTACTAAACTTAAAAATTAAGCAGAAAGAAAAAATATATATAAGCAGTAGGGATAGTATTAATTTTGCATCCTCTTTTTTGGGGGCCATAAAAGTTGGGGTAGTGCCTATACCAGGTAACCCTGAATTATCAGAAAAGCAAATACTCCATATCCTTAATGACAGCTTACCTAAAATAATATTAACTGATCACCGATTGAGGAAAAATAAACTTAAATTCGTCTGTTCTATTTATACAAACAAAAATTGGAAAAAACTTTTATCTGAAATTAAATATAAAAAAATTGAAACAATAATATCAAAAACTAACCAAACTGCTTTCTTAATTTATTCATCAGGAACTACAGGCTACCCTAAAGCAATAATGCATCAACATGAAATAATTAAAAACACTTATTTTCTTCATCAAAAAATATTAAAATTAAAGACTCAAGATAAAATATATACAACTTCTAGATTATTTTTTGCTTATGCCCTAGGAAATAACTTTTTTGCCCCTTTACTAATTGGACTAAATACAATTTTCAACGATACTTTAATAAGTAACCCAAACCTTACCTATATTATTAAAAAATTTAATCCTAAAGTAATTTTTAGTGTTCCTACAGTATACCGGCGACTGCTTCAAGATAATAGTACGGATTTAAAATCATTATCTTATGTAAAATATTTTATATCTGCTGGAGAGAGAATCCCTGATCAACTATATAATGAGTGGAAACATCTAGTTAATTCTCCACTACTAAATTGCTATGGTACCACTGAAACTTTGGCAATTGTAATAGCAACTAGGCCTGGCAATTCGAAACTAGGAAGCACCGGAAAACCTATTAAAAATATTAATATAAAATTAACAAATGAAGATAATACATTATCTAAAACAAAAGGAGTTCTTCATATTAAGCATTCAACATTTGCTAAATCATATTTAAATAATAATGTAAAAACTAATAAAACTTTTAGTAAAGGCTGGATTAGAACAGGAGATATATGGTCTATAAAAGATAAACATTGGTATTATCATGGAAGAGAAGATGATTTAATAAAAGTATCTGGTAAATGGGTAAACCCTAAAGAAATCGAAGATATAATATCTAATGTTAATAATATAATTGACTCATTTTGTGTTGCTTTCAGAACAAAGCAAGAGACTATTCGACTTGCTTTATTATTACATGTAAATAAATCCATAAAAGAAAATTTAATTATTGAGCAAGTAAATAAGAAGATAGATAAACTTCCAAATTATAAAAAGCCATACATAATTAGATTTATAAATAAATTGCCTCACACCACAACTGGCAAAATAAAAAGAAATGATTTACATAAGTTTATTAAAGGGAAAAATCTATGAACTTAAAAAAGATAATAACTTATAAATTAAGGGTAGAATGGGGAGATTGCGATCCCTACGGAATAGTATTCTACCCAAATTTTTATAAATGGATGGATAACTCACAGTGGAACTATTTTAAAAAAATAAATCACTCTATTACTAAATTAGAGAAAATATATAATATTAAAGGATTACCTTTACTTCATACTGAAGCAAAGTTTTTATCTGCTTGTTTTAGAGAAGACAATTTAAATGTGGAAACTAGCTTAGTAAAAATTACTAATTCCACAATAAAACTCCAACATATTATAAAAAGGAGAAATGAAATAGTTTGTGTAGGATCTGAAATACGAATATGGGCAGAAGAAAAAGATGGAAAAATTAATTCTAAAGCTATTCCTGACGAAATTAAAAAAGTATTTAAAAAATATCTCATGAAAGAAAAAGAGATTTAAATAATTATTTGAGTCTCTTAAATAAATATATTGCAGTTGCTAAATCCGATAGAGCATGACCTACTGACTTATAAATTGTAATTTTATTTGAATTACTCCTCTTTATCTTATTATCAATAATTAATTGCTTTATATCTAATTTAATATCATTTTTTTTAATAAACCCTAATTTTAAGGATTGCATTAAGTCACCTGCCTCTAATAATACAGCTTCTTTATCATCAACATATATCTCGCCACAGGAATACCCGTAAGGGTCCAATTCCGCCATATATTCTGTATGAGCTCCTACTAAATCTACATGTACATTTTTATTTAACCATTTACCCTTAATAAATTCTCTTTTAGCAGAAGTTACGCTAGTTATTATATCAGCAAAGCCGCAAGCCTCTTTAAGGGAATTTACTGCTTTAACTTTTAATTGACTATTTTTATAAGATTTTACTATTTTATTTACCTGGCTATTAGTTCTTCCCCAAATGAAAATTTCATTAATGGGTCTTACATAACAATGAGCATTAATCATATATGGAACCAATGCTCCAGTTCCACAAACCAATAATTTCATACTATTTTTTTTTGACAAAAATTTTGAAGCAATAGCACTCATTAATGCGGTTCTTTGTTTAGTTATTTCTGTTCCATCAAAAATTGCTTTTATTTCGCCATATTTTTTTTCGTATAATACATATAATGCGTTTACTCTAGGAAAACCCTCAGAAGTATTTTTTTCAAATACATTAAGTATTTTGACACCATAATATCCTTCTCTTGAAAAAGACGGCATCAACATCATTTGATCTGAATTATTTTCAGTATTTATATTATAAACTTGCCTTAAAGGAACATCAGATTTATTTTTATAAATATTTTCTATTTCATAAATTAAGCTTTTTAAATTAATATTTTTTTTAATTTTTTGCGCAGAAATAAATTTCATAAACTTACCTGTAAAATAGTTACCAAAGTATATTTATAATTCATAAAAATTTTGTTACTATAATATATCTTAACATAAAGAGAAAATAGATGGTTAAATTAGATAAAATTTATACAAGAGGTGGTGACAAAGGAGAAACTTCTCTTGGTAATGGAGAACGTGTTCTTAAAAATTCAATAAGAATTGATGCTTTTGGAACAGTTGATGAAACTAATTCAATTTTAGGTATAGCTATCATTAACCTTAAGTCTCCTTTAAAGGAAATGATTTTTACAATTCAAAATGATCTTTTTGACCTAGGAGCTGATTTATGTGTTCCAGAAAATGATTCTTTGGATTATGAACCTCTTAGAATTACGCAAAAACAAGTAGATAGATTAGAAAAAGAGATAGATGAAATGAATAGTAATTTAAATCCATTAGAATCGTTTATATTGCCAGGAGGCTCTTCAGAAGCCGCTTATTTGCATTTAGCCAGAACTAGTGCAAGAAAAGCTGAAAGACTTATAATAAGTCTTAGTCAGAAAGAAAAGATTAATCCTGTAGCAATTAAATATATTAATAGACTATCTGACCATTTATTTGTTATCGCCAGGCTTGTAAATAAATATAACAAAAAAAAAGATATATTATGGATTCCAGGAAAAAATAGAAAATAATAAATAAACTTAATCTTGAGTATATCATCTCTTTATGAGTATAATTTATACTCACAAAAAATAAATAATTTAAGAAGGGGTAACAATGCCTATTATTAATAGAATATCTGAGTTTCACAATAAAATGATAGAATGGAGACAAGACATTCACAGTCATCCTGAACTTGCTTATCAAGAAAAAAGAACTGCTAGTAAAGTAGCAAATCTCCTTAAAGAATTTGGGGTTGATGAGATCCATGAAGGTATAGGAGGCACAGGAGTTGTTGGTGTAATTAAAAATGGAACTGGCCCTATGGTTGGATTAAGAGCAGATATGGATGCTCTACCAATAACAGAGGCCAACAAATGTGATCATGCTTCAACGCATGAGGGGGTAATGCATGCTTGTGGCCATGATGGGCATACTACTATGTTACTTGGTGCTGCACGTTATTTATCAGAAACTAGAAACTTTAATGGACAAGTTATATTAATATTTCAGCCCGCAGAAGAAGGTTTTGCAGGAGCAAAAGCTATGATAGAAGATGGGCTATTTGAGAAGTTTCCTGTAGATTCTATATATGGTATGCACAATATGCCAGGAGTTGCTCTCGGGAATTTAGATGTAGGTCCTGGACCGCGAATGGCAGCAGCGGATAATTTTGAAATTAAAATTAATGGTAAAGGTGCTCATGGTGCAATGCCAAATGAATCAATTGATCCAATAGTTTGTGGCTCTGCAGTTGTTCAAGCCCTTCAATCACTTGTTTCTAGAAACTCTGATCCTAAAAAAACTTTAGTAGTATCTGTAACACAATTTAATTCTGGACATGCAAATAATGTAATACCTGATTTTGCAAATCTAGCAGGAACAATTAGATATTTTGATAAATCTACTGGAGAGTTTATTAGAAAAAAATTCCCTAAAATAGTAAATGACATTTGTGAAGCTTTTGGAGCTAAAGCCGAAATAGAATATAATAAAGGATATCCTCCTACAATTAATGATATTGAAGCAGCTAAATTTGCTTTAGAAACTGCTAAAGAAATTGCTGGAACAAAAGCCTCAGATAGTCAAGAACCTATGATGGGATCAGAAGACTTTTCCTATTTTTTACAAGAAAAACCAGGAGCCTATGCTTGGATAGGAAATGGAAGTTCTGCATCTCTTCATAATCCATCATATGATTTTAACGATGAAATATTACCAGTAGGAGCATCTTTTTTATCCAGAATTGCAGAAAAAATATTAGGTAAAAATTAATTAAATACTACAAGGAGATTTAAATGCTAAATCATTTTAAAATACCTAACAAATCATTTAATGGCCCTGTACTAATTACAGGAGCTGGGGGTTGTATAGGAGCTTGGACAATGGCTATGCTTTTAAAAGAAAACATAGAAGTGATAGCATGTGACTTAACTAATAATAAAAAAAGACCAGAATTACTTATAGAGGATAGCGTACTTTCTAAAGTTCCTTGGATTGAAGGAGATATTTCTGATACAGAGAGCGTTATGAACACCGTAAAAAAATATAATCCTGAGTCAATTATTCACCTTGCTGCATTACAAGTGCCTTTTTGTGCCGCCGACCCAACTGCCGGAGCAAAAGTTAATGTCGTAGGAACAGTAAATATTATGGAGGCTGCTAGACAAAATTCTATAAAAAGAATTGCACATGCAAGCTCTATGGCTGCTCACTCCTTTTTACCCGGATCAGATTCTTTAAAAACACTTTATGGTGCTTATAAAATGTGTGACGAACAGATCTCAGAAGTATATTGGCAAGACCATAAAGTACCTAGTGTATGTCTAAGACCAGCCATAGTCAATGGAGTAGGAAGAGACCAAGGTATGACTTCAAAACAAACTGTAGCTATGCTTGCAGCTGCACTTGGACAACCTTATGATATACCTTATACAGGAAATGTTTCTCATTTATCAGCTGCAGAAGTAGCTTCAGCTTTTATTCATAGTGTATCTTATGATGGTGATGGCGCTTTCGTTTTTGATATATTTGGAGAAAGTATAAATATTAATGATACAATAAAAATGATAAAAGAAATTAAACCGGATGCAAGAATAACTTCTTCAGGTTCTGAAATGCCATTTCCTAGTATATTATCCGATATACCACTCAGAGAACATCTTAAAAAAAGAATTTCTGATTATGGATCTATTGATACAAAAACAATGATTAATGAAACTATAAAAGCTTTTGAAATTTTAATACAGACTGGAAAAATAGATAATAACTATCTTAAATAGAGGAAATATTTAGATGTCTTGGAAGAATGAAGTTAGTGAAATAAAAAAACGTCTTCGCCTCATTCAACAAATGGGTGGTAAAGAAAAAATAAAAAGACAACATGATGCAGGAAGAACAACAGTAAGAGAAAGAGTACTCTCTTTACTTGATGAAAATAGCTTCAAAGAAATAGGAAGCTTAACAGGCTCTAGTGAATATGACAAAGAAGGAAATTTAAGAGCATTAGTGGCGTCAAATTCAGTTATAGGTCATGGGACTATAAATGATGCTCCTGTTGTCATTTATGGAGATGACTTTACTGTAAGGGGAGGAGCTGCAGATGCGGCTATATGGGAAAAGTCAGTAGCAGCAGAACGCTTCGCTAATGAATATAGAATTCCTTTAATTAGACTTATTGAAGGAACTGGTGGTGGTGGATCTGTAAAATCTATTGAGATGGATGGTTATACATACGTTCCTGCTAACCCTGGTTGGGACTGGGTGGTAAGCAATATGGCGACTGTTCCAGTTGTTTCTTTAGGTTTAGGTCCTGTGGCTGGATTAGGTGCTGCCAGATTAGTTAGTAGCCATTATTCTGTAATAATAAAAAAAATTAGCCAAGTATTCGTAGCAGGTCCTCCCGTTGTAAATAGATTAGGAGAAACTGTAACAAAAGAATCGCTAGGCGGAAGTGATATACATGGAAAAAACGGAGTAATTGATGATGTAGCTAATAACGAAGCTGAAGCCTTAACTATGGCTAAAAAGTTTTTAAGTTATCTTCCTTCATCAACTTTTGAACTTGCAAAACAAATTAAAAATAATGACCCCACAGATAGAAAAGATGAATGGCTAATTGAAGCTATTCCAAAAAATAGACGTCTAAGCTATGAAATTCGTCCAATAATAAATACTTTAGTAGATAAAAATTCTTTTTTTGAAATTGGAAAAAACTGGGGAACATCTTCAGTATCTGGATTAGCAAGATTAGATGGCTGGCCAATAGTTATTTTAGCTAATGATCCTCAAGTTTATGGAGGTGGTTGGACAGCTGATGCAGCTCAAAAAATAATCCGTATATTAGAATTAGCTGAGACCTTTCATTTACCAGTAGTACATTTAGTAGATAATCCAGGGTTTTTAGTGGGCACGCATGGTGAAAAATCAGGAACTATTAGACATGGAGCCAGAGCTCTAGCTGCCATATATCAACTTAATATTCCTGTTTGCTCAATAATTTTAAGAAAAGCATTTGGTGTTGCAGGGGCTGCTCATATGAATCATACAAAACATAAATATAGGTATGCATGGCCTTCTGGGGACTGGGGATCACTTCCTTTAGAAGGAGGAATAGAGGCGGCATATAAATCTGATTTATTAAAATCAGATGATCCTGATAAACTTTTCAAGGAAATTGAAAAAAAATTAAACCATGTACGATCTCCATTCAGAACTGCGGAAAAATTTTCAGTTGAAGATATAATTGATCCTAGAGATACAAGAAAAGAATTATGTTATTGGATAAAACTTGCAGTAAAAATTAGAAAAGCGGGTCCCGTATCTTTTGGAATGAGACCCTAAAAATATTATGAAATTAATTTTTATTTCTTTATTTCATATTTTTATTTTTAATATATTTTCAGTAGCGTCTGCTAATGAAACAAAACAAGTAAATATCTGGAGCGACGGTACCAGAATGTCTGGAGATATTCATTACCCTACAAGTTATAAAAATAATGATAAATTTCCTGCGATATTAATGACGCAAGGTTGGGGCGGAACTAGAAATGACCTTAATAAATACTTTGTCCCAATTTTTGTGAACGCAGGTTTTATAGTATTGACTTTTGACTATAGAGGTTGGGAAGACAGTGATAGTAGATTAGTAATTATAGATAAACAACCCACTTTAGATGAAAATAATGAAGCTTTTATTAGAGTAAAGGCGATAAGAGAAGTTATAGATCCTATTGACCAAACAAGAGATATTATAAGTGCATTAGACTTTCTATCAGGTGAACCTAAAGTTGATAAATCTAAAATAGGCATCTGGGGAACAAGTTATTCTGGAGGACATGTCATCTATGTTGCAGGAATAGATAAGAGAGTATCAGCTATTTATAGCCAAGTAAGTTTTCAAGGTATTGGATTAAATAATACTTTTAACTTAAGTAGAAAAAGAGCAATACAAAAAGCAAGAGGTCAAATAGATCCAATACCAACCGGAATAGATAAAGTACCTAATTTAAAAGGTAGTCCAGATTTTGCTAAAATGCTAAATTATAAACCGTTAGATTGGGCTAAAAATATTAAAGTTCCAACCTTAATTGTAGATGTTGAATCTGAAGAACTTTTTGATAGAAAAAAAAATGGTCTCGCTGCTTTTGACGTTATTAAAGATAATACAATAGCTAAGTATAAATTATACTCTGGTTCACATTATGATATTTACTACAAACACTTTAATGCCTCTACTAAATTAGCATTAGAATGGTTTACTGAACATTTGATAAACAGTAAAAATATTTCTAAATAATAATATTATATTTAAAATATCACTTGTTGATTAACTGTTCGTAACAATTCAAATAATGATATCGTTTAGAATTTTTATTTAAATCTTCTAAATTAGCTCTCTTCTTTTTTTCAAAATTATTTTTTATGTCTGGATCACTTCGTTTTTCAGCTGATAAATTATTCCAGTAAATTTCAAAATTTTTATTTATTTTAAAATGCATTACTGTATTACGTTCAGTCCATTTACATACATCTACTATTGTAGAGCCATCAATTTTAATTTCGTAATTATCTTCAGCGTAAACAACAGATATAAATAATGAAAAAGATATAAATAAAACTATAATTCTCATATGGCTCTCCTCATGAAATATATATTTAAAATATCATTAAAAAACAAAAACCCAAATATAATAAAGACCTATATTACCAGCAACTACTAAAGTGGCCGCTAAAACTATTCTTAGTATCCATATTCCAATTTTTTTAATCATTAAAGCCTCCTATTTATAGTTACTTTTAACATAATGTTTTTTTATTAGTGAAGGATCTTTAATAATAATTATTAATCTAATTTAAATTATAAAAGAATAGATTCCTAAACTGGTCGGGGTTAACTTCTAAAAGAGATTTGAAAATACAGTATATATGGTGCCCAAAGATGGAATCAGTACGTAACACCATATCTAGTATAGTATCATAATGTTAAATCCACCACCTACTCCAGTATTTGTAGAGACTGCTCTAGTTGTGGTAGGGTTTTTGTATGAAAAAATTATTAATCTACATA
>CEUL01072934.1_pt1 | contig 15521 bp, 9 predicted proteins | sample 427021 | NCBI WGS metagenome assembly CEUL01 (sample SAMEA2622800, study PRJEB7988) | marine metagenome | isolation source: saline water (ENVO:00002010), including | reverse complement strand
GAACAAAGAGTAGAACAAAGAGTAGAACAAAGAGTAGAACAAAGAGTAGGAAAAGAAGTAAGGCGAGGAGAAAGAATGGTGGAGCTCCACCATTAATTGCTCTCGGACTTGCGAAAGGTGCTTCATTAGCATCAAGAACCCTTCCATTCCTTGGTTCAGGCGAAAGTAAATAAGTAATATCTTTTATAAACTTTTTTTTAATAAATATTATAATATTATATTATAATATATTATGCCAAATAGAAAGAAACTCACACGTAAAAAGAGTAAACATAGGGGTGGTAAAAATAATAAAAAAACTAAAAAGAAGACCGATAAAGTGAAACCTGAAACGATAGGAAAAATATTATCAAATGTTCATATATTATTATCATTCCCATCAATTGAGTTTCTCCCCTCTACAAATATATTTAATAAGGACAACAATGAAAAGGATAAGAAAGGTCATTATTTACAAATGATTGATTATCAAGATCTCGCAACAATTATTAATAATGAGCCAAGTTATAAGAAATCTCCTACAATACAGAGTATATTTAATTACAAATCCTATAGATTGGAAGATGAAGGAGAAATCATTTTTAATTATAAAAATATTAAATGCGATAACTTAATTCAAAAAGAACAGAAGAACTACAATGTAAAGCTGTTATTCCTTTATTTATTAGAATGTAATATTGAAGACAGAATGAAAGAAATTATTCAATTGGGAGGAGATAATACTTATGATCTTGAAGAAATGTTTAACTATGATATGTATAAAAAAGGAGATGAACCAAAAGAAGAAGGGTTAAATAATGATAATGATAATAATGATGACGAAGAACGAATGAAGAAAGAGATCGAAAATGTTCGAGAAATTGAACGAGAAAGAATTATGGAACGGAGAAGGATTGAAGAAGAATTACGAAATCAAGCTGAACAAGAAGAAAAACAAAAAGATATAGATCAACAGGAAAACTTTGAAAAAGAAATAGAACAACAGAAAGATAAAACATTAGTGAATGAAAAGATAGATGGTGAAGAAGGACTACCAATCCAAACAAAAGTAGGTAAAGAGAAGGAACTCCTTAATGATATTGAAGACTATCAAAATAATTTAAGTAAGCAGGAAGAAGAGATTAGTAAGAAGGTAGAAACTGAAATAGAGAATGAGAGGTTACAAAATAAATTATTTGAAGATAAAATGAATGAAGAAGAACGTAAAGTTAAAGAACATGCGATGAAAGAGAGAATGGAAATGGAAAAACGCATCGAAATTAAAATCAAAGGCTATGAACAATATCTTGAAAACCGAACAATTTCAAATATATCTAAGAATTCATTTGCGATTTATAATGTAAATTGGTTTAATGTTTGTTGTGGAATCGAAAAATACGATAATACATTCGAAGAGGACATTCAACAAAAGATTCGTGATATGGGATTAATAATTAATGAAGAAGAAATAGTAAATAATCTTATGGAACTATTTGAAGATAAACGTGAATTATCCAAATTTAAAAAAATGATGAAAAACCGTTTAACCCCTTGTTCTGAGATTGATCCTCCTTCACTATTTGATAAGATGTTTACGGATTCAGTTGGAACAATGAAACAATGTGATGAACGGTCTCCCCAATCAATACTATTTTTGTATGATGATTATAAGAAATTCATTCAAAGAGAGATTGATGGCTTAACAAAATTAGATAAGGTATTAATCTTAATTTATTGTGAGACAAGACAACATTCTTTATCAAAATACATTTCTTTAGAGATCCTTCGTAAGGATAATGAAAAAGAAAGGAAGAAGAAAATTACAACAATATTAGACAAGATTATGAAGTCTGATAAGAATATTATAAAGCAAAATGATAAATTAATTCAAGAAAGAGATAAAGTGAAATATGATAAACTAAAAGAAAAAAGGATCAAAGAAGAAAAAGAAAAACACCATACGAGAGCATTAATTAATAAAAATAATATAATCATTCAAAAGAATAAGATTAGAGATCTAGAAGAAGAACATCCTGTTGAAAAAGAAGAGGTTCAAGAACCTGGAATCTTTAATCGTATCTTAAAATTATTTGAAGCAAATGCTGAAAGTCCAACATTTGAGTTAAAACTCACTCCAAAAGAAAGAGAAACATATCACCGAGTGATTGGTAAAATGAAAGGTGGAGGAAGAATATCCTATGAATCAACTGAAAAAAATAAAAATGAAGTATGTAATCAAATAAAAAATGAAAATAATATTTATAAACATCAATTAGATATGTTTAATTATTGTTAGAAGCCGGTCATTTCAAAATTATCATCATTACAATAATAATCTTCTTCTTCTTGTGTTTCATCCCCTTCTAATAAAGTTTCAATATTCTTATCTGTAACACTTATAAAATCTTCTTGAGTTAGATTAATATTACTTATTTCTTCGATTAGTTTTTGTTCATCAAGTAATATATCACACATCCCTGTTCCAGCTTTAATGGTTTGTCCCATCATAATATTACTCGAAACACCATTTAATTTATCTTTATCTCCAAAGATACCAGCTTTAATCAATTGATCCGTTGTATCTTCAAAGGAACATTTTGCCAATGGACCTGTATCCCCACGATTAATTCCTTGACGATTAATGGCGGTTAGATAACCTTTATTTGTCATAATATCACACAATAATTCTATATGACGATTATTAATATATGATGCGTCGCTCATAACACTTGTAATTTCTTCGATTAATAGATTCCTCGCTGCTTCAATACCTAGAACTTCATATATTTCAAGTATATCATTTGAATATGTATTCGCAAAATCTACAAAATCAGAGTTAAATACGTCTAAAATATTTACACCATCTGTTTCAAGAACCCATACCTTTTTAGAACTAATTTCACCTTCTTCTTTTAGGAATGTTTTCTTTTCACCCATTACAATATTGGTAATACCTTTAATACCCTTAATTACAACATTATTAAGAATATCTTCTTGGATCTTCTTAAATATCGAGAGAACATCTGTTTGATCTGAAAGACCATTCAAAAACTCATTCTCTTCACCCTTGAGTTCTGCTTTGATGGAGATTCTTCCAATTAATTCTTTTGAATTATCATCAGAATAGATAAATTGAATCTTTTCACTATCATAATTATTAATTGATAGATAGACATCCTCCATTACAATACCATTCTCCATCATTAGTTCTTTATTAAAGGTGAATCGAATAATCCATGGAGCTGTTTCTTCATATTCATAATCTTCACCTTTATCCATATGAAGGAATTCTTTATAAATTTCAAGAATACCTTTATCTTCTTCAATATCTGTTTCATACCCAACATTTTTAGGGTCATAATAAATTTGTGTTTTTGTAACTATATCTTTGATAACAGTATATTCGATCTTATTTTTCGCATATTGTGATTTATTTTGATTCTCTCTTATATTCTCCTTTAAGAAGATAGTTGTTGATGGAGATTTTAGATTTTTAGTTACACCTAATAATTCCCTTAACCGAGGAATACCCCGAGTTACATTTGATTTCGCACTTACACCCGCATAGTGAAATGTATTTAATGTCATTTGTGTCGCTGGTTCTCCAATACTTTGAGCTGCAACAGCTCCAACCATCTCACCTGGACTAATCCGCGAAGTTTCAAACAGATATTCAATCTGTTCTATAATTTGATGATATTCTTCTTTTTGAATCTTATAATTATGGATTAGGTTCTTAGGATGTAAATGTATATCGATTAAGATATGGATTAGATTATTATTATGAAAGACACCATTTACAAATAGTTTTTCTTTTAGCGATGAATTTTTGGATAGAATTTCAACCGGTGAAATGGATGATAATTCTTTTTCTTGAAGACATATATTTGAAGTGATTCGTTTTAGATGGATAGGATAATTAATTGTATTATTGGTATACATCCCTTTAAAGATTTCATTAAAGATATACTCCTTATGCTCTAGAATATCATAGAATGATTTTTCAAATAACTTTTGATAATCTTTAGTTTGTTCCATAGTTTGAATTGCTTCTTCAGTTAATAGTTTATTCCATTCAGTTGATTCATTCAATAAGAATTTCTTTGCGATTTGTTCTGTTGTTAAATCCATGATCACCAACGGTTGGGACTCTACGAAACATGCGTCCATCCCATCTTCTCCATATATAAATTGAACAATACAACCTGAACTATTCCTCACAGAATAGTCATATTCTACCCTTAAATCTTCCATTGATTTCATTAATTTCCTTTGAATATAACCTGTTTCTGATGTTTTAACAGCTGTATCAATTAATCCTTCTCTTCCACCCATCGCATGAAAGAAGTATTCTTGAGGAGTTTGTCCTGAAATAAAGGAATTTTCAACAAACCCTCTAGCTTCCGAAGAATCATCATATTTACTATAATGAGGTAATGTGCGATCAACATATCCATAAGGTATTCTTTTACCATCTACATTCTGTTGACCTAAACATGCGACAATTTGAGCTACATTGGTAGATTTTCCTTTTGAACCACTATTTACCATATTTGTAACTCTATTCTTTTGATCTAGATTTTCAAGACCAATATTACCTGTTTGTTTGAGTGTATTATTAAGGAGTGAATTTACTTTTCCTTCAAAATATTCATTGTTTGTTTGACCCGAGAAATTCTCAAAGATATTGAGATGTAATTCTTGGGTAATCTTATCAATTTTAACCTTATTTTCCTTAATTACAGAGGATATCTTACTATAGGTTTTATTATCAGCAACCATATCACCAATCCCAACACTAAAACCTTCAATTAGTAGAAAGTATGATGTAATCTTTTGAAGGTCATCAATAAAATCTTTACATCTTTCAGGACCAAGATCATTATAGATGGTATGGATTAATCCTTTAGATGTCTTGGTAAATACTCCTTTATCAAGTCCACCCGAGATAATCTTTCCATTTTCGATCACAACCTTATTCATTTGATCTTTAATATGGTTATCTTCATTTAGAGTATCATATGAATCATTTGTTAAGACAAGGTTTATATTTTTTGGAATAATATAAGATAAGATATTTTTTCCCGACCAATAATGAACATCCTCCCCGTGTATATTCACTTTCATAGATGAATCTGGTAGATCACCATCGAATGTGCTTAGAGTAGTTATTAGATTCATAACTTGATTCTTATTGAAATATGTAGTTTCAACCACTGATTTCGAAACTTCTTCTGAACTTGATTTAGAAATAGGATAGATATTTGTATTGTTCGAGAAATAATAAGAGTCGGATGATGAAGGTATATATTGAATAATTTCACCTTTTGTTAATTTATTTACACCTAGTAAAGTATCCTGAACAATTGTAATAATTGGTTTATTTTCACGGGGAGAAATGATTTGATATTTTACTGAAGCGATATTCATTAGTTCAGAAACTGTCGCGATTGATTGTGGCGCATGCATATTCATTTCATCACCATCAAAATCAGCATTATAAGGTGGTGTGACACTCACATTTAATCTAAATGTATTCCCTTTCATAACCCTTACACGATGCCCCATCATACTCATACGATGGAGAGATGGTTGCCTGTTGAATAATACATAATCACCATCTAATAAATGTCGATGAACAATATCCCCATTCTTGAGTTCGATATCAAGAATATTTTTTTCTGTAATTGTTTTTTTAACACCATTTTGAATAATCATCTTAATCCCTGGATAGTTATTGACACCATTACTAAGAAGTTCATTCATTTTATCACGATTATAATTATTTACTATTTCAGGATAAGTTAAGTTTTTAGCAATTGTAAATGGGACACCCAATTCATCAAGTTCAATATTTGGATCAGGAGTAATAACACTTCTTCCTGAAAAATCAACCCTTTTCCCCATAAGATTATTACGAATACGTCCATCTTTACCCTTTAATCTTTGTCTAATTGCTTTAAGGGGCCTTCCTGAACGATGGACTGATTGCGCAACACCCGGTAATTCATTATCAACTAAAGTAGCTATATGATATTGAAGAACTTTCGTCCAATCATTAATAACCTCCATACGACTCTTATTCTCTATCTTCTGTTGAAGTGTATTATTACATTTAATAATATCACAAAGCTTGTGTGTTAGATCATCATCCATCCGTTGAGAATCATCTTGTTTTACTGAAGGTCTAACTGATGGAGGAGGGATAGGGAATACTGAACAGATCATCCATTCAGGACGACACCACAATTCTGAGAACCCTAATATATTAATATCCTCATCTGTCATACGTTCAAGTATTGATTTAACATTTTCAATTGGTAGATGTTGTGTCTTCATACTAGAGTCATCCACATCAAGTTTATTCCAAACCGCATAGATTCCATCCATTCCATCTATTTTAATTCTATCTGGTTGTTTTGCTCCACAACCATCTTCTGTTTCTTGACCACACCTTGTAATTTTTTGAGAAAGATTATAAATATCATTCCATCGGTTTTTATTTGACTTTTTCATAAGATCTTTAATCTGAGCTGATTCCTTATTAACTAATAACTTAGAACATTGAATACACGTACATTTTAATATCTTTGTAAGGGTTTGAATAAATTGATAATGATAAACAGGACGTGCTAATTGAACATGTCCAAAATGACCTGGACAATTAATGTTACTCTGACCACATGTTCCACAAATTTTTTCCATTTCAGTAGTCCCCATACGAATATCAAATAATCCTTTAATAATTGGATTATCTTTATCATATGTTTCGTGCCTTGTTACTTCAACTACAGATCTTTTTTTAATTTCTTCAGGGGACATGATACTAAATTGAAGTCCAATAACATTATTTGTTTCTGGTTCAATATAATCTTTATTCATATTATATATACTTATTAATTTTTTTTTAAATATTCTTTATCAAATTTTAAAAATAAATTTGAATACTTTTTTTTATTTAAACAATTATAACCATTAAAATAAAATGTCGGATTCAGAACATTCAATGATAACACGTTCAAAGAAAAAACAATTAGATTTAATACCACCAAGTGGAGATACAGATGGTAATGATGAAATGGATGAACAAGGAAACTTAAAAGGTTTTATTGATTATGAATGCGATGAACCCTTTGATAATGATATGTTCCAGAAGGAATTAAAAAGGTTGAGGGGAGGGAATCGTTCCCCTGTAGTCCATTCAAGTCCCACAAAAAGAGCACGTAAGAAAATGAAACAAAAAGGTAAAAACAAGTTGCCAGAAATACTTGCATCTTATATGTTAATGAACTTTTTCAATTCATTGGGTGATAAGAAAGTTAAGAAAAAAAATAAGAAGAAAGATAATATTCTCATGACAATCATTGATGAAGAAGATATTGAATTGAGCGAAGAAGAGGCAGATATAGATGAAGAAGAAGATATCGAATTTAGCGATGAAGAAGATATAGATGAAGGAGAAGGTGAAGATGAAGATGAAGATGAAGAGGATGATGAATCATACAATGAAGAGGAATATAGTGATGAAGATGAAATAAGTATCACAAGTGAATCAAGTGAAGAAGAAGTCGAACTAGATGAATACGATGAAAAATATATGGAAATGGAAGATGATAGTCTTGAAGATGAAGATAATGATTTTAATTATTTTCAAACATTAGTTCCTGAAGATAAGGAAAAACATTTGACCGAACTTAAAGAGATCAAAAATATCCGTAATACGGATGTTCCTTTGAAGTTTAAAATCCTTGAATCTGATATGGATCTCAAAACAAAATCGATTGCAATTGGAAATATTGAAAAGTTAAGTGAAATGGATGTTTCAACGGGTGAGTATTGTAAAATGGACAAATGGATCAATGGGTTAATTAATATTCCATTTGGAAAAATTAACGAACTACCAATTAACAATGAAAATACATTCGAAGAAAAAAGAGAATATTTAGTTCAAACCCAGAAAGAATTAGACAAAGCCATCTATGGACATCAAGACGCAAAGATGCATATTCTACAAGTCATTGGAAAATGGATTAAAAATCCTCAATCGCAAGGAAATGTTCTAGCGATCCAAGGTCCAATGGGAAATGGTAAAACAACATTGGTAAAGGAAGGGATTGCGAAAGCAATTAATCGCCCCTTTGCATTTATTGCACTCGGTGGTGCTTCTGACTCTGCTTTCTTCGATGGTCATTCTTATACCTATGAAGGATCACACTGGGGTAGAATCGTCGATATTTTAATTGAATCAAAATGTATGAATCCAATTATTTACTTTGATGAGTTGGATAAGATTAGTGAATCAGCGAAAGGAGATGAAATCGTCCATCTTCTCACCCATCTAACGGATCCATCACAAAATGCGTTATTTCAAGATAATTATTTCCCCGGAATTCATTTGAATTTATCGAAAGCATTGTTTATCTTTTCATTCAATGATGAATCCAAGATTGATCGTATTTTGAAGGACCGAATGTATGTCATCAATACAAAAGGATTCAAACCAACCGATAAGATTTCAATTTGTCGTAATTATGTTCTCCCTGAACTATTGGATACATTCATATTCTCAAAGGAGGAAATCGTATTCCCAGATGATACAATCCTTCATATTATTGAAAGGTTTACAGGAAAGGAAGAAGGGGTGAGAAATTTAAAGAGATGTTTAGAAACGATTATTTCAAAGATAAATATTTATTATTTATCTCAAAAGAAAGAAGTGAAAGAAGAGAAAGAAGTGAAAGAAGAGAAAGAAGAGAAAGATGATCTACCAATGACATTTAAGATTAAGGATTTTAAGTTACCACTAACTGTAACACCTGAGATTGTGAAAGAACTTCTACCTGTTAAGAATGGAGATCAACCTCCAGAACATATGTATATGTAAATCATATTGTTTAAGAATAATTTATAACATTTTTTAATTACTCTGTTTCGAGAGCCCAACGTGCTCTTCCTGATTTTGAAGGGGAGTTGGAGGGCTTATCAAATCCATCTCTTCCATCAGTTATGTGACAACCACCATCTGAGTATGAATTAAAATATATACACCCCGTAGTGTCTAAACACCTTTGTTGACATGCCTGCCAATTGGCCTCGCTAGACCGCCCCTCACCATGAACCCCGTTTAGTGGAATGGGCCTCCAACCAGTCCCAAATAAGTTTTCTTCAGGGTTCGCCACCGGCTGGTTGGCATAGGCTTTTTCTACTTCTGGACTAGGCCCTTTACAAATTGCTTTTTTGAACTTCATACTGGTATCGGGATTACTACCAAGACTTTCCTTTGTATTATACCAAAGTTTATTTTTCTGGTTCACGCGCGCGCCTTCGCGCGCCTCCCCAGAATGTGGATCCCACCACCAACATCCTGGAGGAGATTTGTTGTCCAACCCGCCGCCGTGCGGATGGATGAAAGGACTCTCGCCATCCAAACTAACGTCCCTCATGGGTGTGTGTCCATCTTTGTTTGTAGTTATCCAATCATACGCCTGTTTACATTTTACTTTTCCAGCATCAATATCATCATCAAAAACATGTTCTAATGTAATTGTTGAATCTGCCTCACCTTTAAATTCACACCTTTGATTTAGACTAACTATATATCCATCTTCAGCGACTACACAACATATACCTGGATCAGTTAAACCCGTAAAATCGCAAGATGGCCCTATACAATGGATATCTGGATTGTTATTTGATATCGTTCCAGTTGGACAGCTTGAAGAAAGCTCTTCAATAATCTTAAAAGTTATATTTGTTCTTCCAGATGGAATGCCACTATCATCATCATCACCATAGGTCACTGATATATTGTGGACTCCGGATGAATGATCATAATTACTTATTGTACCAGTATAATTAGTTTTGATGGGGGTAGCAAGGACCGGCGGCTTACAACCGCTATCACCAGTATTTGATAAATTTCTCCCACCATAGATTGAAGAACCGGTATCTTTACAATTGCCACTTAAACAATCATTGGAGTTTGAACACGAACAGCCATGCCCGAGGCGCAGCGGGGTCCTCATCCGCTGTGCCGTGCTGATGGCAGCCATACAAGATGACCGTGTCCATCCTTCACCAGCATCCCGCGGCGGAGGAACAGTAAATCTTATTTTTTTACCAATAATTTCATCTGATAGACTACTAGTCTCATCCGGAAGAATTATTGTGATTACCCCTCCGCTAGTAACATTTCCCACATTTCCCTCATAAAGTATTCTACCAGCACATGTTTCATTTTCGACACAACATTTACCATGGTCGGCACCGGTGCCGGGTGTCAAATCGCATGTGGAACCCTCACATAATGTTTCAAGGGCATCTCCCGTGACAGGGTAATAATTTTCTCCACATTCTTCAGCTATTGTTCCCCCTAATCCATCAATGTTTCCACAAGTAGCAAGGACAGCATTAGGGTCTCTACAAACAGTTACATCTGAACCCATCGCATCATCAGGTGATATTTGATGATTACCATTATTAATTAACGGTAATCCTGTTTCCCCTGATGGACAAGCGCTACCACAGATATAACCCCCTGGACATAAATTATCCGCATTTAACCCACCACTACATTCTAATGGTTTACCTGGTTCACAAGGGAACCTCTTACAAACAGTTGATTGATCACCTGCATTCGCGCGTGGATTGGAATGTGGATGGTTACTATCAAAATTATCAACCCTTCCTTCTGGATATGATCCTATCTCCCTGTCATTTTCACACCTTACACATGAATTAGGAGAATCAAGGAGAGTATCAGGAACACCAACACTATATTTATAATTTACTGGGCATGGAGATGACAATAGAAGCGTTTTAATTCTCCCCTTTAATATATTTAGACCATCATTTGATTTACTTGAACATTCATTAATAAGATCATCAATTCTAGTAAGGGTTCCTTTAAGGTTTCTTTCAGAACATACATTACAATTATCTCCATTATCTGAACAATCTGTCCCTCCTTCACATTCTATCCCTAAACATAGACCTTCTCTTTCACATTCAAGGACAATTTCTTCAAAACCAGATACTTTTGAAATATAACCTGCCCCATCACAAAAATTAACACATTCTGAACTATATTGTAACTCTGTATCTTCAACTGAAATAAAGGGGGGATAATCTTCAGGATGTATCGTATGAGGTGTTATTGAATATTGTTGATTTCCCCCCGCGTCTAGATCGCAATCCCGGCATTCACAATTCCAATCATCAGAACTACTACCTTTATAACAATTGATCTTTTGAGTATCACTACAAAGAGGGGACCTACAAACACTTTCGCCAATCATAGATGTATCTGTTTTAAAGAATGATCCAGCTGGATTTATTTTATCGCCTGGACACCGTAAACATGTATTAGTATCGCTTAAATAACTTTCTGCCTTACACTTGAGGCATTCACCTTTTGTCATATCATTTGGTCTAAAACCTCCATCATTTGTATTCAAACCACTACAAAAAGCACACGCACCCCCTCCTGGGATAGTATGTAAAGCATATTGACCTTCTGAACAATCTGCTTTATCACATTGTGTTTCTCCTCCATTTGGATCATGTCTTGACGAGGTTGTTTCACCCAATCTACAATTCTCACAATTTCCAGATGAATTTACACGTTGATTTAAATTACATAATTGTTCATTACTTGATTGTGAAGATCCACTTGAAGAAGGATCTTGGAGTTGAGAAGAAACACCCATACCAATTTCAACACATTGAGCGTCTGATACAGATGCATCATCGGGCGATGTATCATGAATTTTTGTTGATTCTTGTCCCGATGGACAATCAACACAACAACATGTTTCATCTCCACATGATCCATCACAATCTATTCTTTGATTATTATTACATAATGCCCTTTTACATACCGTATCTTCACTACTTGTGGGGTCATCTCCCGCTGGACGGATTAGGGATCCTTCGCATGCAACACATGTCCCTCCCGAAACATGGTAATTTTCCGGACATGGTTGTTTTACTGAACAAGTTGTGTCATCTGCGTCTTTAAGGACGACCTCTTCGGGACTTTTCATTGAGAATGATCCATTTGGAAATTTAGGACAAGGATTACATTCTCCACTTAAAACATGTTCTTCAACCGAACATTTTGTAACCGCTATACTTTCTATTTTATTACATAAAAATGATTCAGTATTCCATGCACACGAAGTATCAGCTGAACAAGAAACAGAATCGGTATGTTCGGTACATGTATCACTTGTTTCATCTTCATTCTCTTGTTGAATATAAAAATAAATAAAGGCACAAAAGACAGAGCAACAGAATATGATAACAATAATAAAGACCATTGTTGTATCGTCCCCTCCTTGAATTGGGGGATGCATAGGTGGCATCATCATCGGATTCAGCGGCATTGGCATCATCTATTATATATATATATTAATATTATATATAAAATAAAAATGGTTTTGTTAAATTAACCCTTTAACTTTTTTTTAATAAAATAGGATTATTTTTTTGGAAAAAATAAATGTAATTTTCAAAAATATTGAAGGATTATAAAATGGTCCATAAAAATTATAAATGGAATCTTTCAAAAGAAAAAGGAAGAAAGATCATATTCACTATGATAGAATCTATATTAAGAGAAAAAAAAGATCATTCTATACATATAGACGAACTCCATTTTTTACTTAATAATCGGACCAAAAATACAATAATTATGAATAATAATAAAAAAAAGACAATCCAAAACTTTATCCGTGTTGTATATGGTGGACTGACTCAATTTATAGATGATTATGAAGAGTTTATGTTAAAAAAAGTGAATGATGGATACATTGTTAAGTTAAATAGTTCAGAATTAAATGAATGGATTTTTGTAGAGAATATATAAATAAAATATATGAATTATAATAATACTATGTTTGATATTGATAATAATTTACAAGTAGTAATTATCATTTTCATTTTCATTCTATTCTTTCTTTATCAAAATAAACCGAAAATGATATTTCATAACAATGGATCAGCAAAAGAATTTGGTTCGGGAGAAAATAAAACGATTACACCTGTATGGTTGGTAGCCCTTTCAATTACATTATTAATTTATTTATTATTTATAGTTAAAGGTCATGATTTTGTTTAAAAACAAAATATTTTAACTAACTTTCATTAGTTATGAAACCACAATTAGTGGATTATGGGAATGTTTTCAAGAAAGATGAATTATTTGGAATTAAAACCGTTGAAAAGATAAATAAAAAGACAACGATTAAACAAATAGGTAATTTTAATTTTTTCTTTAATTTAATTGGAATTATTATACTTATACTGGGTGGTATTATTTTATATTACCGTAAGGAGAATAAAGAAACGAATAAGAAAATATATAATCAAAAAGTCATACAATTTTATCACGATATAAATTAATTTTTTTTATAACTTATATGTAATAAATGGATCAATATTTAGAAAAACTTGCGGTATTTTATGATGAAAAAATGAAATACCTTACTAAAAAGGATAAATTCATAAAGTGTCATGATTGTAAGAATGATAAGGTTTTCAAAGAAAGTGAAGAAGAATTGATTTTATCGTGTGGTGGTGATAAAGGGAATAAGTGTGGACCTCAAATTATTATTAAATTACCAAAGTATATTTATTATGAGCGTAAGATAAAACAATTGCAAAATGAAATAAATGATAAATATAATTGGAAAGCCTTACAAAAATATTTAGATGTTACCAAAGAGAAAGAGGAGGATGAACTAAAAAAGGAAAAAATCCATGAAGAAATTAAACGAATTGAAAAACTCTTTTTCGAAACAAATATGTCTTTAAAAGAGGAAGAAATTCAGAAATTTTATGATGAAAGAATTAAAAAATCTCAACGTTGTAGAGTAATCCTAAAAGAACTTAATAATGAGGATCAATCAAAAAAAAAAGAACTAACAACCGAATATATTACATTGGTCAAAGAAATGAATAAAGAATATGAAGAAATACAAGAATTAATAAAAGATATTAACCCGTTCTTAATAGATCAAGAACCTGAAGTCACTATCCTACATGAGGAAAAAGAATACAAAAAAGAAAAGGAAGAAGAAAAGACATTCAAAGTGGGGATGAAAGTATCATGGGAAAGAAAAGGGAAGAAGAGATATGGAATTATTAAAGAAATAAAAGGAAGAGGTGGACTAATAGAAGATCAGAAAGGGAAACAACAAATAAGACAATTCAAGGATTTATTAATAGAAGATTAAATAAGATTTGACAATTTCATAGCTCGGATCATGCGAGTTACACCAATACCACCCCCCGAACGTTCAAAAAAATCGTTCTTTAGAAATTCTTCTAATTCATTACGAACACGTGTTTCTCCAAATTTATCGTAAAGGATACCAGCATATCCTCCTTCAGAGATAGTTTCAAACTTATCTTTCATCTCTTCTTTCGATGTGCTCCTTTCCGCAGAACCAATTGTTTCGATACCATGAATAATAACATCAATCTTATTTGAATGAGTTCCATTCTCCTGGAGTTTCATATTCCAGAATGGAGAAGTCCTTTCCGGGAAGTTTTCCAAAAAGAATACACTTCCATAGTCCTTCTCTAATTGTTCTTCGTGTTCATTTTCTAATTCATCTACGCCATATAGCTTACAAATATTATCATAATCATCCGCCGGATACTCACCATTTTCTCCTTTTCTAAACCCTAAATATTCAAGTAGTTCTTTTTCTATTTTACGAAGTTCATCCATACCACCCTTTAATTCAAATTCAAACATAGGGAAAATTCGATCATGTCTTCCCGGTATCGGGTCGGGCTCGTTACGATAAGAAGTTGAGACACAAAAAAATCCATTTTCTTCAGGGTGTTCCAATAAATAATGTTCTAACCACATTTGACCTGTTTGAGGTAAAGGCCAAATATCACCTTCATAATCGTAAGTAGCAATTGTTCTAGGGTCTTCACACGCAGCTAAAATACTTTTTTTATTTTGTGTATGGACTTCTTTAAATCCTTTAACTTCACGAAAAAACGTTCTTAGTTTACTAACAACAGCATCAAAGTTCCGATAATCCACTCCTTCCATTTTTCTAATAATATTATATTTTTTTTTTAAATATTTTACAATTTATTTTTGAATGTCTTTTATTTTAATTTTCCCTTTTAATTTATTCTTTTTTAAGGAATCTAAAACTTCATTGTAGGAAAGATTTATTTTCTTAATATTAAATTTTCTCCTTTTATAAATAGATTTAACAAAATTATATATTGAATAAGAAATTAATATCATAAAAAGGACTGCCATGAATAATAGTATACTGTTGATTGGAAAATCTTGAATAAATTTATCATTTAATTGATTTAATTTTGAATAAACAGTATTTTCATCATCATCATCATCATCATCATCATCATCCTCATCATCCTCATTTAATTTTAAGGTAATGAGTTTTAAATTTTCATTAATTTTATTTAAAATCTGATATAATTTATCGTTTTCTTTTACTTTTTCATCTCCTTTTATTTTTTCATCTCCTTTTATTTTTTCATCTCCT
>CEUL01011220.1_pt1 | contig 15777 bp, 16 predicted proteins | sample 427021 | NCBI WGS metagenome assembly CEUL01 (sample SAMEA2622800, study PRJEB7988) | marine metagenome | isolation source: saline water (ENVO:00002010), including | reverse complement strand
CTATTATTAAGGAAGTAAAATCTTTAGTCGGATTAGGTTAAAAATACTTTTAAAATTAGTATTTTAAATAGAATTATAAAAGATAAACCAGGTATCGGATACCTCGTAATTGCATCTAATAATCTTGGTGATTCACCTGATGAATTGTTTGAATTTATATCAAAGTCTGGATTTTCTATTCCAGTTGTTGTAATACCTGTTGATATGAATATCGAAACTATAGATAAACTTGTTCGTATTAAATAAATAGGTGAAAAATGTTTATACAAACTGAAGAGACGCCAAATCCAGAAACTTTGAAATTTATACCTGGAGAAGAGGTGTTGGGTGAATTGCCATCCGTATATTTTAAAGATGCAGAAACAGCAAAATCCTCCCCTATTGCCGACGCTCTTTTCTCAATTGAAGGAGTTTGTGGGGTTTATTTAGCTTCTGATTTTATAACTGTGACTTTAAAAGGTATAGATTGGGAAAATACTAAAACTGAGGTTTTGAGTTGTATTTCAAACCATTATGTATCTGGTTTACCTTTTTTGAAACAAGAAAATTCTTATACTATTGATAGCAATATTAAAGAATTAAATGATGAAACTTCAGTAAAAATAAATGAAATAATTGAAGATAAAGTTCGCCCCGCGGTTGCGCGTGATGGTGGTGATATCATTTTCAATAAATTTGAAGACGGCATAGTTTATATCAGTATGAGAGGCTCTTGTGATGGATGTCCAGCTTCTACAATGACTTTAAAAAACGGTGTAGAAAACTTACTGAAGCATTATATTCCTGAAGTACAAAGCGTAGTACCACTTCCGAATGAGTAAACCTGAAGATATATTCACTAATGGTAGGTCACATAATGATTGGCTGCCAAAGGAAGTTCCCGACGATCTTTTGCATGAACTCTACGATATTATGAAGTGGGGGCCAACAAGCGCTAATTGTTCTCCAGCAAGAATAATATTTGTCAAAACATATGAGGCTAAGCAGAGGTTAATTAAACATGTCATTGAATCCAATGCTGAAAAAACATTATTAGCCCCAATAACTGCAATAATAGCATATGATAAAAAGTTTTATAATCACATACCAAAGCTTTTTCCTCATAATCCTGAGGCTAAAGATTGGTTTTCATGGTCTGAAGATTTTGCTGAAATGACTGCTTTTAGAAATAGCTCTTTACAAGGAGCATATTTTATTATTTCAGCGCGCCTATTGGGTTTAGATTGTGGCCCAATGTCTGGATTTGATAATGAGGGCTTAGATAAAGAATTTTTTAATAATACTGAATTCAAGTCAAATTTCATTTGTAATGTTGGTTATGGTGATCATTCTAAATTATTTGAAAGATCCCCTAGATTTGATTTTGATGAAATATGTCAAATTCTCTAATGAATTCTCTAATAATTGATACAACATATGGATCATGTTCCGCATCAATTATCGATACTAATATGCATTGCTTTTATTCTTTTAATAGCTCTAATAAACAACAGTCAGAAACTATAACCTCAGTCACCCTTGATACATTTGAAAAAGCTAAAAAAGATTTAAAAGATATTAGCAATCTTGTCGTTACAAATGGGCCAGGAAATTTTACAAGCATAAGAGTAGGTGTTTCTTTTATTCTTGGTATTGCTAAAGGACTATCTCTGCCTGTTTATTCAATTTCATCGTTAGATTTATTATCTATTTTTGTAAACGAAAAACTAGAAATAGATAAAGCATATATTTGTATAATGCCTTCTAGAGGAGATGAATATTTTGTTAAGGCGTTTGAAAAAAATGGCGATAATTCCTCCGATATTTTAAAGCTTAAAAAAGTAGATTTAGAAAATCAATTTTCATCAAATGAATATTTTGCTGTTATAAACACATTACAAATGAAACAAATAAATCTAGATAATTTTAATGTAATAGAAAGAAATTTTGAAGATATGTCTCTGGACCTAGTATCAAAAATTAAAAACAGTAATTTTGAACTAAATAAATTAGAGGAGCTAAATTATTTCTCTAACCCATCTGCGGAAAAAATTAGATCATCATGGTATATGAAAAAAAAGAAATAAATTTTCAAATATTAGATAATTTAAATTGCAAAATAATAGAGAAAATTCAAAATGATAAATACACCAGAAATTGGAATGAAAATGCAATTAAACATCTGTTGAAAAAAGGTGGAGGAGAAGGAGTAATTATTCATAGAAATCATGAACCTATAGGGTATTGCCTACTAAGGAATCTTATCGATGAAGTAGAAATTTTGTCTTTTGAAATTATAGCTAATTACAGGCATATGGGGTTTGGTCTAGCTTTATTTAATCAAATCGAAGGATCATTTGAAAAAAAAAAAATTTCTAGGTGTATTATAGAAGTAAATAAAAACAATATTTTAGCTAGGGGCTTCTATGAAAAAATAGGATTTGTTTGCATAAAAACTATAAAAAATTATTATAAGATCGGTAATTCATATCAAGATGGGTTATTATTGCAAAAAATATATATTTAGTGCTTATATTTGGATTAAAGGTATTTACGAATGAGTATAGAACAATTATGTGAGAATAAAGGTCTCAGACTTACAGAGCAAAGAAGAGTTATAGCTAAAGTTCTTGATGTATCAACTGATCATCCCGATGTTGAGGAGTTACATAAAAGAGCAGTTGAAATTGATAATAACATTTCTGTAGCAACAGTTTACAGAACAGTAAGACTTTTTGAAGAGTCTGGTATTTTAATCAAACATGAATTTGGTGATGGAAGATCGCGTTATGAAAATTTTCAGGAAAAAGATCATCATGATCATCTGATAGATATTGAAAATGGAACTATTATAGAATTTCAAAATGAAGAGATTGAAATTCTGCAGAAAAAAATTGCTGAAGAATTAGGCTTCGAGTTGGTTGATCATAGACTTGAGCTCTATGCAAGAAAGAAGCAATAAAGAAATCAAATAATGACCTTAAATAAAAACACCCAAAAGGGCCTATACATTAAAAACTTTGGCTGCCAGATGAATGTTTATGACGGTAATCGTATGCAAGAAATGATGAGTTCTCATAATTATGATTCCGTTAATACAATTGAAGATGCGGATTTGATTATATTAAATACTTGTCATATACGTGAAAAAGCAACTGAAAAGATTTATTCAGAATTGGGAAGAATTAAAAAAAATATTTCCGGTAAAAAGAAGAGAACAACTATTGCCGTTGCTGGTTGTGTTGCTCAAGCTGAGGGACAAGAACTTATTAAAAGAGCGCCCATTATTGATCTAGTCTTTGGACCTTTAACCTATCATCATCTTCCAAATATTTTACAATCTTTTGAAAAAGATAATTCAATCAAAAAGAAAGCTATAGTTGATATCGAACCTCCAAGTGAAGATAAGTTCACAGAACTTCCAAAAAGGTTAAAAGAAAAACAAACTATTAGCACATTTTTGTCTGTGCAAGAAGGTTGTGATAAATTTTGCACTTTTTGCGTTGTTCCATATACCAGGGGGGTTGAGACATCTCGATCATTTTTAGAAATAAAAGATGAAGCTAAAGAGCTAATAAGTAATGGTGTCCAAGAAATAATTTTGTTGGGACAAAATGTTAACGCTTGGTCAAGCAGTAATAATAATGCAATGGATTTTGCTGATTTGATATACGAACTTTCTTTGTTAGAAATTAAAAGAATAAGATTTACAACAAGTCACCCAAATGACATGAATCATAAGCTTATTTCTAGTTTTAGGGACATTGAAAAACTTCAACCTTATCTTCATTTACCCATTCAGTCTGGGTCTGATAAAGTCTTAAAAAATATGAATAGAAATTATTCTTCGGAGGAATATATAGAAATTATTAGTGAGCTTAAATCTATAAGACCAGATATTGCTATATCTGGTGATTTTATAGTTGGATTTCCAGGTGAAACAGAAGACGATTTCAATAAGACTGAAGAAATAGTAAGAAAAATTGGTTATGCACATGCATACAGCTTTAAATACTCTCCAAGACCTGGAACACCCGCGGGACAAATGAAAGATCAAATTGATGAAAAAATAAAATCAGAGAGACTACAAAGATTGCAGCATGTAATTAAACAAAGCATGTATAATTATAATAAAAAATTTTTAAACCAAAGCCTTCAGGTTTTGGTTGAGAAAGAAACATCTCCAGGTTTTTTCTCAGGTAGATCGCCATATTTACAATCTATTCATTTTCAATCTAATAAACCCTGTATTGGCAATATTGTTGATATAAAAATTTTAAAGGTGAACGATAATAGTTTATCAGGTGAAATATTTAATTAGATGCAAAAAAGAAAACAGAAAAATAAGAATAATAAAAAACATACCATTGAATTTGAGAATAATTCATTTTTACCAGAATTATATGGCAACCATGATCAAAATCTTGCTAAATTTGAAAATTACTTTGGGGTAGCAATTTCTTATCGAGGGAATATTTTAGAGATTTCAGGAGATCATGAAGTAAGCCTAATGGCGGCTGATAAAATTATGGAATTATATAATGAGTTAAATAATGGGATTATTTTGGGCATAAAAGACATAGATGTTTTTCTTAAAAGTAAGAAGGTGGACAAAGATAAATTTTTGATTAAAACTAAAAATAAAAAAATATATGCTAGATCAAAAAACCAAGAGAAATTTGTCGATGCCATAAGCAATAATGATTTAGTATTTGGAGTTGGGCCAGCTGGAACTGGCAAGACTTATTTAGCTGTGGCTGCAGCTGTTCAAAGTTTAATTAATAATCAAATTTCTAGAATAATACTCTCAAGACCTGCTGTTGAAGCAGGAGAAAGATTAGGTTTTTTACCGGGTGATTTAAAAGAAAAAATTGATCCTTATTTAAGGCCTCTATATGACGCTTTAAATGATCTTATGCCAAAGAAAATATTAGAAAATAATATGGAATCAGGAGTAATTGAGATCGCTCCTTTAGCTTTTATGAGAGGAAGAACACTGGAAAATGCTTTTATCATTTTAGATGAAGCACAAAATACAACAGACATGCAAATGAAAATGTTTGTTACTAGATTAGGCCGTAATTCAAAAATGGTAATTTTAGGCGATATAACACAAATAGATTTACCTATTGGTAATTCATCTGGCTTAAAAGCAATATTAAAATTAATACCTAAAGACGAAGGCATCGATGTAGTGAACTTTCAAAATAAGGATATCGTAAGGCATCGTCTTGTTGATAAAATAGTTAGAGCCTATTCAAAGCTTGAAAAGCAAAAATGAATAAAACAAAATCGATTTACATAAAAAAAACCGAAGGGTGGATAGACAGCGAAGTTTCGTTTGTGAATAAAGTATTAGAACATGCATTTCAAAATATGATTAATTCAAATGATTTGGACTATGAGGTAAGTGTTCTTCTTACAAATAATGATGAGATAAGAAAATTAAACAAAAAATATAGAAATATTGATAAATCAACAAATGTTTTATCGTTTTCAATTGCCAATGATAATATATCTAGTGAATTAAAAATGATTGGAGATATTGTAATATCTAAAGAAAAAATCTTAAGTGAGGCCAAAGAGCAAAATAAGACATTCATAAGTCATTTAGCTCACATGGTTATTCATGGTTTTTTGCATTTAATTGATTTTGTTCATGATAGTGAGGAAGACTCTTCAATTATGGAACAAAAAGAGATTGAACTATTAGATCTACTCGATATCTCAAACCCTTATGAGGATAGAGTGTAGATGAGTATTTTTTCTAAGATAAGATTGTTTGCATCGAATAATAAAAAAGACCCCAAGGATATTGATAACATTATTGAGAGTTCAGAAAATGCTTCAAGAGAGTTAACTCCTGAAGAAAAAAATATGCTTAATAATGTTATAGGGTTTGGAGAATCTAGAGTTGAAGATTGTATGGTGCCTCGTGCAGATATAGTAGGACTAGAACTTGATACTAATACTAAGGACATATTACAGATCTTTTCTAAATCTAATCATTCTAGAATACCTGTTTATAAAGAAACATTAGATAATCCAATCGGAATGCTACATATGAAGGATCTTATCGGTATTTTCTCAGAAAAAAATTTTGATGAAATTAATATAGAAAAATTTCAAAGAGAAATTCTTTTTGTCCCTCCTTCAATGAAATCAAGAGATCTTCTTGTAAGGATGCAAACATCGAGAATTCATATGGCGTTGGTGATTGATGAATACGGGGGAACTGACGGCTTAGTAACTATTGAGGATTTAATCGAAGAAATCATAGGTGAAATAGAAGATGAATTATTTGAAGAAGATTTAGATAGAATTAAAATATATGAAAATTATATTGATGCCTCAGCAAGAACCTCAATTGGAGAAATAAATGACATAGTTGGAAAATCATTATTTACTGAAGATATTGACGAAGAAATTAATACTATAGGCGGTTTAGTTTTTGTTTTAGCTGGTCGAGTTCCTCAAAGAGGTGAATTAATAAATCATCCACTTGGTTTTGAAATTGAAATTACAGATGCTGATTCAAGGAGAATAAAAAAGGTAAGATTAAGAATAAGAGCTAACCAAGAATAATCAAAAAATTTTTATAGATAAATATGTTTAAATTTTTTCTAATTACATCATTTTTAGGCGGACTTGCTAATTTAGTTCAGGCCCCATGGAATATCTTTTTTTTAATTTTTTTAATTTTCCCTATTCTTTATATAATAATCGATGCTGAAATTAGAGATCTAGAATATCGAAAAAGGTTTATTTCAATATTTATCCTGTTAGGTGGATTTCTTTATTTTTATTTCCTATTTGGTTTTTCATGGATTATCTATGCTTTTGAATTTAAGCCTGAACTATATTCTTTTAAATATATTACACTCTTTGGTTTGCCCTTATTAATGCTGTTTTTTACATTGCCGAGCTTTATTATTCCCACATTTTTTTGGGATACAAAATTTTCTAAGATGCTTTCCTTAGCTGCTTGTATATCTATAGGTGAGTTTTTAAGAGGAAACATATTTACAGGTTTTTCGTGGAATAATTTTTCTCATTCACTTGCTATAAATGATAATTTGATGCAAATTTTTTCTGTAACTGGCCAATATTTAGCTACATTCATTTTATTATTAGCTGCACAATTCGTTTTATTTATATTAAAAAAAAAAGAATATTTAAAAGCTTCGCTTTTATTTATTATATTACCAGTAATCTTTTTTTACGGATCATTTAGAATTGAAGAAAATCATTTTTTTGATAATAAAAACATAAGTGTTATACAACCTAATGTTTTACAAATAGATAAAATTAATAATTCTAATGCATACGAAAATATAAAAGACTTAATTGATTTATCCAATAATCATGAAGCAGACCTGATAATTTGGCCTGAAAGTTCAGTACCTTTATTATTGCAATATAACTCAGAGGCAATTCAGTTTATTACGGATAACTTATTATCAAATGGTGAAATATTGATTGGTAATATTACTTATCAAGATAACAATTTCAGAAATTCAGCTTTGTTGATTGACCAAGATAATAAGATTAAAGAAATTTATCATAAAATACATCTTGTTCCTTTTGGTGAATATATGCCCTTTAAGAATGTTTTATCGAAATTACCTTTTTTAAAAATCATCACCGGTGATATAGGGTTTGAGAATGGTAAAGAGATAAAGAGCATTAATACAAAATTAGGAACTGCTAGAATAGTCATATGTTATGAAATAATTTTTCCTGAAGAAATTAACCCAAATAGAGAAGACTTTGATTTTATAATTAATATAACTAATGATGCTTGGTTTGGAAATAGCTCAGGGCCATACCAGCATCTTAATTCATCAAGATTCAGGGCTATTGAACAAGGTATCCCAGTTTTTCGATCTGCAAACACTGGTATTTCAGCAATTATTGACCCATATGGCAGAGTGATAGAATTGATAGAACTTGGTTCAAAAGGTTCTATTGTTTCGCCTTTAGTTAAAAAAACAACTACAACATATTATAGTAAAGTTGGAGATTTTTTATTTTTTAGTGTATTGATATTAACCTTATTAATATTAGTATTTTTAAAGAAGAAAAAAAACTATGGTTGAACAACCTAGAAATTATTTTTTTACCTCAGAGTCTGTTTCAGAGGGTCATCCAGATAAGATTTGTGATTGTATATCAGATACTATTTTAGATGCTTATTTATGTGAGGATAAAAATTCTCGAGTGGCAGTTGAAACACTTGTGACAACCAATTTAGTAGTAATTTCAGGAGAAATAAAATCATCAGCTAAAATTTCCGTAAATAATATTGAATCTTTGACAAGAGGCGTGATTAGAGATGCAGGCTATGATTTCGGTGATTTCAATTATCAAAATGTAAAAATAATGACTCATTTGCATGAACAGTCCCCTGATATTGCAAGAGGAGTTGATGCAGTCGGAGGTAATTCTGAAGGCGCTGGTGATCAGGGAATTATGTTTGGTTACGCCTGTAATGAAACAAAAGAATTAATGCCAGCTACTCTGTTTTATTCTCATCAAATTCTTAAAACATTAGCAGACAAGAGAAAAAACAATTCTATTCAAGGATTGCTTCCAGACTCAAAATCTCAATTAACTCTTTTTTATGAGAATAATAGACCAAAATATATTGATTCAATAGTTGTTTCATCTCAGCATACTGAGGATACAACCCAGGAATATTTAAACGAGCAAATTAATTTGTTGTGTAGAGATATCTTACCTGGTGAATGGTATTCCAAAGATACAAAACTATTAGTCAATCCTACAGGTAATTTTGTTATAGGTGGGCCTGTAGGAGACACAGGTCTAACTGGAAGAAAAATTATTGTTGATACATATGGAGGCGCTTCCCCTCACGGGGGTGGAGCTTTTTCAGGTAAAGATCCAACAAAGGTCGATCGGTCAGCTGCATATGTTGCAAGATATCTCGCTAAAAACATTGTCCATTCAGGTATTTCTGAAAAATGCACAATTCAACTTTCTTATGCCATTGGTATATCGGAGCCATTGTCAATCTTTGTTGACTTACATGGGAATAATAAATTTGAAACAAGCAAAATAGAAAAATTTATAAAAGAAAGATTTGATTTATCGCCAAGGGGAATAATAGATATGCTTGGCTTAAATAAACCTATCTTTAAAGAAACATCAACATACGGGCATTTCGGAAGAGAGCCTAATGACAACGGCTGTTTTACTTGGGAAAATATAAATATATCTGATGAATTTAAAAATGAATTTCTTTAGTGGCCAGATATTTAAAAATTATTTTAGCTCAAGAAATAGATCTCTTACAAAGGACCAACAATCAATTCTTGAATTATATCAAGAGAAGATTTCGATTGAGTCATTTAGTGGACTAGAGACATTAAATGAGTTTGATCGTAAATCATTAGAAATCGGTTTTGGTACAGGAGAAAAACTCTTACAAAGTGCAGCAAATTATCCAGATAATTTATTTATAGGAATTGAATATTATAAAAAAGGAATAGCTCAAGTCCTTTTAAATATAAAAAAAAATAAATTAAAAAATATCAGACTTTTTTACGGTGATGCCTATGATTATTTAAAGTTATTAAAAGCAAACTTTTTGGATGAGGTTTTAATTATGTTTCCAGACCCTTGGCCAAAAAAAAGACATTGGAAAAGGAGGATTATTAATAATAACAGTGTGAACGAAATTTCAAGATCACTAAAATTGAATGGAAAAGTTTTGTTTTATACTGATAATAAGAGCATAGCATTTTGGGGACTTAGGTATTTTATTCTCAATAAGAGCTTTACATGGGCTATTAATAAACCGCTGGATTGTAGAAAAAGAACACCATCAAATTACATTACAAAATATGAGTCAAAGGCTTTGAAAAAAAATATAGATCCATATTACTTTTGTTTTATTAAAGAGCAGTAATTAAAAATTATAAATTCTTGATTTTTGATAATTAATTTGCAATATTTAGAGTATATTTCGGATTTATGACGAAGTGGGTGACTAGAAATCTCCCGCTTTTTTTATTTTTTGGAAAAACTTTAATGGAAAATTATTTTGGACATCTTTTATCACCAGACGGCAATGAAGAATTTACTTCGAATATTATTAATATGTTTGAAAATATAAATTATGGATTGGTAAGAATCAAAATTAATGGAAATAAAACTTCAAATATTCAAATTATGGCAGAAAATGGGGAACATACAATGTCATTTGAAGACTGTGAAATTGTAAATGAAATTATAATTGATTATTTAGAAGAAAATAACAAACTATTTGGTGATTATACTTTAGAGGTTTCTTCGCCTGGCATTGAAAGACCTCTTACCAGAGAAAAGGACTTCAATGTTTGGTCCAATAACTTTGTAAAAATTAAACTAAATTACAGTAGAGAACTTCCTAGAAAATTTAAAGCTAAGCTTTTAGGGTTTTATGATAACAAAGTAAAAATATTTATAGATAATGAAAAAGATTTGCACGGAGAGTTTTTTTTGGACCCCTTGACGATAAAAGAGATAATCTTATCTTGGGTAAATAAGGATCCTCCAAAACCAAATTTAATTAGTTAGTTTCAAGAAAGGAAAATATTATGTCACCAACAGGTATAAGCGCTAACAGATTAGAATTACTACAAATTGCTGATGCAGTAGCTAAAGAAAAGGCTATTGATAAAGAAATCGTCTTATCTGCCATGGCTGAGGCAATTGAAAAAGCTGCTGCCTCTAAATATGGCGCAGAAAACAAAATTAGAGTTGACATTAATAATGATACTGGAGGCATTCGATTGCTTCGATTGTTGGAAGTTGTAGAGGATGTTGAAGACAACTTTAGACAAATTAATTTAGAAGATGCCAAAAAAATAGATCCGAATGCATCTTTAAATGGTCCAGCTGTTGAAGAAGAACTCCCACCTATAGATTTTGGAAGAGTTGCTGCTCAAAGCGCAAAGCAGGTCATAGTTCAAAAGGTAAGAGATGCCGAAAGAGAGAGACATTTTGAAGAATTCAAAGATAAAGTAGGTGAAATAATTAGTGGTGTTGTTAAAAGGGTAGAGTATAATTCTGTGGTAGTTGATTTAGGTCGAGCAGAGGCTGTGATAAGAAGAGATCAACTGCTTCCAAGAGAAGCCTATAGAGCAGGAGATAGAGTTAGGGCCTATATTTACGAAGTAAGAAGAGAAATCAGAGGACCACAAATATTCTTGTCTAGAACTCATTCAGATTTTATGGCTAATCTTTTTGCGCAAGAAGTGCCAGAAATATATGATGGTATTATTGAAATTATTGGAGTTGCTCGTGATCCCGGAAGTCGAGCTAAAATAGCCGTTTTTTCAAAAGAAACTAGTATTGACCCAGTTGGTGCATGTGTTGGCATGAGGGGTAGCAGAGTACAAGCAGTTGTGAATGAGCTCCAAGGTGAAAAGATAGATATCTTATCTTGGACAGACAATATAGCAGACTTTGTTGTAAAAGCTCTTCAACCAGCTGAGGTGATGAAAGTTGTTCTTTACGATGAGGATGAAAGGCTTGAAGTAGTTGTTCCAGAAGATCAATTATCTCTGGCTATTGGACGAAGGGGTCAAAATGTCAGATTAGCCTCCGAACTGTCTGGTTGGGAAATAGATATACTTACAGAAGATCAAGAGTCTGAGCGTCGACAAAAGGAATTTCAGGAGAGAACCAATTTATTTATAGATGCATTGGATGTTGATGAATTGTTAGCTCAGCTATTAGTTACTGAAGGGTTTTCTGAGGTTGAAGAAGTTGCAATGGTCGAAATCAATGAAATAACAAGTATTTCTGGATTTGACGAAGAAACTGCCCAAGAAATCCAAGCTAGAGCAAATGATTTTCTAGAAAAAGAAAATATTATTTTAGAAGAAAAAAGAAAGGATCTTGGCGTTCAAGATGATATTCTACAAATTGAAGAACTTAATTTAAAGATGATTATTCAGTTAGGTGAAAATGATGTTAAAAGCTTAGAAGATTTTGCTTATTGTTCCACAGATGATTTAGTTGGATGGGAAGAATATAAAGATGGAGTTAAACATCGTGAAACAGGAATATTATCCTCGTTTGAATTAGATGAAGATTATGCAAATGAATTAATAATGAAGGCTAGAAAAATCATTGGTATTGTAGAAGAAGAAATCGAAGAGGAATTGGATGAAGATGTTCTTACTGATCAAGATTTAGTTTTAGAAAAAGATAACTCTGAGAATAAATCAGACGATAGTTAATCTTTTATTTTATAATTGAGGAAAAAGATATGCCTGAAGATACAAAAAAAGATAAAAAAGAGAAAACACTCTCACTCAAAAGTAATACTAAATCATCTAAAAGCACAATTGGCGCAAGGAGTAGAGGTGGATCAAGAGTTTCAACCGTTGTAGTTGAATCAAAAAGAGGAAAAATCTCAAAAACAAGAAAACCTAGTGCGCCAAATATTAAAACAAGAACAAGCTCAGTAACTTCCAGAAAAATTAAAGAACCAAATGATAATGATAATTCTGGGAATTTAACTGACAAAGAGAGGGTGGCTAGAGAAAAAGCTCTTTTAGATGCTGATGCAAGAAAGAAAAACAAAATTGCATCAGAAAAAGAAATTTCAAAAGATAAAACTGATATAAAGTCAGACAAAGTTAAAAAAGATCAAGCTTTACCAGATACACCCTCTGATGGTGAATTTGATAAAACCTCTAAGAAAAAGAATTTTTCTAAAAAAAGTGATAACCAAGGCCAGCCATCAAGAAAAAAAGAGATTAAAAGTGATGACAAAGATAAATCTACAAAAAAACCAAGAAGTGAGCCACAGAAAAGAAGAAAAGGTAAACTTACTATCTCTGAAGCACTGAATGAAAATGAAAGGCAAAGATCACTTGCCTCCATAAGGCGAAGACAAGAAAAAGCGAAAAAGAAGGCAGTTTTAACTGACGCTCCTAAAGAAAAAATAGCAAGGAATGTTATAATACCAGAATCTATAACCGTCCAAGAACTCTCAAATAGAATGGCTGAAAGGGGAGTTGATGTAATCAAATCTTTAATGCAACAAGGTGTTATGGTTAAAATTAACGATTTTCTTGATGCTGATACAGCTGAGTTAATTGCTGAGGAATTTGGACATTCCGTAACAAGAGTTTCAGAATCTGATGTTGAAGTTGGTTTATCTTCTGATGAAGATGCAGAGGAAACAAAAAAACCTAGACCACCAGTTGTAACAATAATGGGGCATGTTGATCATGGTAAAACATCACTTTTAGACTCTATTAGGGAAACAAGTATAGTTTCATCGGAGGCTGGAGGAATTACACAGCATATTGGTGCTTACCAAATAATTAAAAATAATGAAAAAATTACTTTTATTGATACACCTGGTCATGCAGCATTTACCTCTATGAGAGCTAGAGGCGCTAAAGTAACGGATATTGTTATCCTTGTTGTTGCTGCCGATGATAGTGTTATGCCTCAAACTATTGAAGCAATTAATCATTCAAAAGAAGCTAATGTACCTATTATTATTGCAATAAATAAAATGGATAAACCTGAAGCAAACCCAACAAAAACTAAAAATGATCTTTTGGGACATGAGCTAATAGTTGAAGAGTTGGGCGGTGATATCCAGTGTATTGAACTTTCAGCTCAAACTAAAGAGGGTATAGATGATTTACTTGAAGCCATTAATCTTCAATCTGAAATTCTTGATCTCAAGGCTAACCCCGATAGACATGCTGAAGGATTTGTTATTGAATCAAAATTAGATAAGGGAAGAGGGCCTGTGGTAACAACAATAATTCAAAAAGGCACTCTAAAAAAAGGTGACATCGCAATTGTTGGACAAAATTGGGGTAAGGTAAGGTCCTTGATCAATGATAAAGGAGAGCAGGTGAATGAATGTTATCCTGGAGACCCTATTGAAGTTCTAGGCCTTAATAACACCCCAAACGCTGGGGATTTTCTATCTGTTGTTGAAAATGAGGCAAGAGCAAGGGAAATAACTGAGTATAGAGATAGGCAAAATAAAAAAGAAGCCCCAAATGTTCCCCAATCAAATATCGAACAAATGCTCTCTAAGATTAAAGACGAAACAAAAAAAGAATTACCAGTTATTATAAAGGCTGATGTTCATGGATCGTCTGAAGCTATAAAAGATGGAGTGCTTAATATAGGCAATGAAGAAATATCTTGCAGAGTAGTACATTCAGGTGTTGGGGCAATATCTGAGAGTGATATTTCACTTGCAGAGACTTCTAGTTCAATAGTTTTTGGTTTTAATGTTAGGGCTAATTCTCAAGCTAAGGATTTAGCGGATAAGTCAAAGATAAATATAATTTATCACTCAATTATTTATGATTTACTTGATGATATAAGAAATATATTAGAAGGAAAGCTCGATCCAGAGTTAAAGGAGAATATTATAGGGAATGCTGAAGTACTAGAAGTATTCAAAATATCAAAGACAGGAAATATAGCTGGTTGCACGGTTAATGATGGTACAGTCAAGAAGGGAGAGCATGCAAGATTAATAAGAGATGGCATTGTAGTTTACGAAGGTAAAATAGCAGAGCTTAAGAGATTTAAGGATGATGTTAAGGAAGTTCAATCTGGGCAAGAATGCGGCTTAGCTTTTGAAAATAATGAGGATATTAAACCAAAAGATAAGATTGAATGTTTTGAAGTAAAAGAAATTAAAAAGAAGATTTAATTTACTAACAAAAAATGAAGAAAAAAAATTTTATTCATGACAAAGAAGTTTCCCAAAGACAATTAAGGGTACAGGAACTTTTAAAATCGGCTCTTAATGAAATTTTAATAAGAGGTGAAAGTAAAAACCCCTCTTTAGATAATATTTTAATTACAATCACTCATGTTGTTATATCTCCTGATTTAAGGAATGCTAAATTTTATATTGTGCCAACAGCTATTTCTGATATTGAGAAAATTATTGATGCATTAAATGCATCAAAAAAAATAATCAGAAAAAAAATAGTTGATAGAGTTAACCTAAAATATGCACCTGAAATATCATTCTATTTTGATGAAACATTAAATGAAATAGAGAGATTAGATAAGTTATTTTCTTCTGAAAAAGTAAAAAATGATACAGTCTCAAAATAAGTTAAAATCAGAAAACAATCATTTTTCTAGCGGTTGGATTATTATCAATAAGCCAATAAACTTAAGCTCATTTGATGTGATAAGACGACTAAAAAAAATATTTTTTTTAAAAAGAATTGGTCATGCGGGTACTTTAGATCCCCTAGCGACAGGCATATTACCAATTGCTTTTGGGAATGCAACAAAGACAATTCCCTATTTAACATCATCAAAAAAGGAATATAGATTTTCAATATCATGGGGTGTCAGAACTTCAACTCATGATTTGGAAGGTGAAGTAATGGATGAGTCAAAATTTATACCTCTTAAAAGGGATATTCTAAATGCAATGATTAAATTCAAAGGTGTATTAAATCAGCGCCCGCCAAAATATTCAGCCGTGAAAATTAATGGGCAAAGAGCTTACAGGCTTGCTCGAAATGGCGTTAAATTCAATATCAAAGAAAAAAAAGTAAAGTTATATGATCTAATAATAAAAGATCACAAAAGAGGTAAAACAGAATTTTTAGCAAAAGTTGGTAAAGGCTTCTATATTAGATCTTTAGTAAGAGATTTATGTGAAAAATTGGGAGCTTTAGGAGTAATGACCAGTCTTGAAAGGACTGAATTAGGCCCATTTTCAATTGAAAACGCTTTTTCACTAGAAACGATTGAAAAATTAGTGCATAGTGC
>CEUL01056825.1_pt1 | contig 15786 bp, 15 predicted proteins | sample 427021 | NCBI WGS metagenome assembly CEUL01 (sample SAMEA2622800, study PRJEB7988) | marine metagenome | isolation source: saline water (ENVO:00002010), including | reverse complement strand
CTAAAGTTCTGGCATCTTCTCCAACATTAAACCAACTACGAGACCTGATCCTTGATTCAAATAATATTGGAAACTCCGGCTCGTTAAGTTTAGCACGATCCAAATATTTAACGAATCTGAAAAACCTTAATATGATAGATAATAATTTTAATGTTTATGGAGAATCTGCATTACTAGATCTACGCACACGAAATCTGGCAGAAAAAATTTCAGTAGATAAAAGCCTCAACCTAAATGCTCTTTGTTTAAAAAACAAAGATATCAAAGCTATATCGTTGCACCAAAAACTAGAAAAAGTCTTTCATTTATCATTGCGTAATAATTTTTTTGACCACCAAGGTCTTAGTGATCTAGCAACTTCTCCTTTCTCAAAAAATTTAAAAAAACTGAATTTGATGGATAATGCTATTGGAGATAAGGGACTAGTGCTTCTAAGCGAATCAGATTCTATGTCAAAAATTGAATTATTAAATCTGGAAAATACTGGAGCGACATCAATAGGTATCTTAGCTTTATCTCAGTCGTCCCACTTGAAAAATTTACAGGAATTAAACTTAAATAAAAATTCAATAGACAACAAAGGTCTTTTACTACTCGCCGAGTCTGAAAATTTTAAAAACCTAAAAGTTTTAAAAATTTCTGGTATTGCTATGGGAGACAAGGGGTTTCAATTAATTATCAATTCAAAAACATTAAAGAAGTTAGAAGAATTAGAGGTTGCAGGAAATTCCATTTCAAAAAAGGGTCTTAAGATACTCGCACAATCCTCCATACTTCCCCACCTGAAAAAACTAGACCTTCGCAGAAACAACCTCAAGGATGCTGACCAGTTATTTCTCGTCCAATCCCCTGAGTTTAGCAACTTGAAATCTATAAGGTTTTAATAGGTATTCGATTCTTCAAGTAAACCGACCTGCAGCGGAAATCAACTAAGTTTAAAGCGAGAAACCATCGTCTACAACAATATTTTGCCCTGTTAAATGAGTAGAAAGATCTGAAAGAAGAAAAACAATAGTTCCTGCTACATCTTCTCCACCCAACATTCCCTTTGTGTTACATTGGGCATTATATTTTTCAACAAATTTTTGTGGTTGATTATCGAAAACTCCGCCAGGGCTTATACAGTTTATCCGAAAACCTTTACCCTTAAAATACTGTGCAAGATAACGGGTCATTTGAATGATCGCCGCTTTCGCCGCAACATACTCTATTTCTTTGGTCATGGAGGTATCTTCGTATATCCCAAATCTCGGGGTCATGAATCCATATATGGAAGAGGCATTGATTATTGAACATCCACCGGTTAATAATGAAAGGGCTTTTTGGCATATAAGAAAAGCACCCCCTAGGTGGCTGCCCACGTTCTCAAGAAATGATGGGTAAGTCACATCCTCAAATTTTGCTCCAAAAAACTCGTTTCTGGGAAAAGAAAGATTGATGACCCCATTACATTTACCATGGTGTTTTAGAATTTCTTTAAAAAATTTCTCCACAGATTCGGGATTATTAACATCCACCGTGGTGGTCTCAATTTTTTTAAGTTCTTGGTCTGAGACTTTATTTTTGAGGAAAGATTCAATTTCCCCTGAACGACTACCAGATACTACTGTTCCCCCTTGCCTAACAATTGCACTTATAGCCTCTTTTCCGATTAATCCATTACCCCCTATTACGGCAATGGTTTTACCTTCTAAGACCATACTTTTCCTAATTAAAATATTATTTTAGGTATTGATAGAGCTTTTTTTGATCGCAACGCTCTTTGCATTTATGGCCTTTGGGGAAATCTCCTGTAATATGCATTCTCCGGAAATTTTTGTAAGGCTCACTGTTCCAGATTTCTTCTAGCTTTCCTTCATTCACATTCCCAAGTGCCATTTCAGTGTCATAGTCTTGAGTGCAAGGTACTACAGATCCATCTGCCATCACAGTGATAGAGGTGAAGGGATATTCGCAATATTGAGGTTCATAGTGCGAGCGATTCTCCATTTCCTCATCCTCTTCGAGGAGCCATCGATTGTCTTGACTCTTGACGTATGCAAAAACATCTTTATTCTCCCACAACTCCATAAATTTGGAGTGCATTTGCCTTGAAGTAGCGTCCTCTGATAAAGCGATCATTGTCGGGACGAGAAGAGTTTTATATCCCTGCTTTTTTTTAAGATCAATGATATCTAAAATAGTGCGGTAAGAGGCATCAAAATTGTTTTGGCTTCCGCGAATTCTTTTTTGCCATTCGTCATCTAGGGCATCGATAGAGAACTTGAACACAGTGAGTCCTGCATCCATAACCTCCTTTGCCCTCTCTATTGTAAGGTTTGCTGGAACGCACGAAAAATATGTAGGTATGCCTCGGTCTGCACAGACCTTGATTCTTTCAACAATCTTTTTATCAAGTAAAGGTTCTCCATAGCCATGTAAAATTACACAACGACTCACCACCCGAAAATAAAAAGTATTCTCGCTTGGCTCATTTTCACTCAAACCATATTCGTTTTCTATGAAGTCCCAGAATTTCTCTAAATCCTGATTTGAATGAGGTTCGATCTGCTCAACAACTTTCTGGAATATACTGTCATCAATCCAAATATTTTTTCGCGTCATGAGCTCAGTACGAGGGCACATAATGCATTTCATATTACAGTAGTTGGTAGTTTCAATATTAAAGACTTTGGGTTTTTTGGTCCTCAAAGCATCCAGTTCCTTTTCGATTTCGTCAGCATCCGAAATAAAAAAATCACCAGCCACTATCTTTTTTTTAAGGGTTGTAACGTTCTGAAAGAAATCAATATCAAACATTATTAGATGTGTAGGGGTTGGAAGGGGGTTTTTTTGCCCAATTCCTATTCTGTTAATTCATTAAGGTCAATATTTCCAGTAATGTTTTGTAGCGACTTATTGTATCACCTACATTTTTCCTATGAAAGATATTTTCTATCTTAAATAAGATAGGGTCATTAATTTCATTCACCCTATCTCTCTGGAAAAATCGCCCCTTCTTCCTCATCTGAAAACAATAGACCTCCGTAGAAGCAACCTTAAAGATGCTGACCAAATATTTTTTGCCCAATCTACCGAGTTTGATAACTTGGAATCGTTGCGTTTTTGATAGAATTCCAAGCCAATTGAAACGGCAAAAATTAACGCTTACTTTTAATAGCTCTAAGATACGAACGTACTTCTCCTGGTAAAATCCAGATAATTCCTTTTCTAAATAAAGACCTAAACATCTTCCAAAAACTTCCACCTAGCCTTCGATATGCCTTCCATTGAACCTGAAAAGCTTCTTTGATCATGGTTCGCTCTTTTTTAGAGGCGAAGGAGCTGTCATGAGCACGATACACTCCCAGGACTTCATCCAAATTATGTGCTTTTCCTTCTTCCAATAAGCGAATCCACAAATCATAATCATGGACAATGATTAGATTTGGATCATATCCCCCAACTTTCTGGAGCAATGATTTCCTCATAATCGTAAAGCTATGGGGTATAGGATTAAAAAAGCATAGGCTTTTTCTGATTTCCTGATCTGTTTCAATAAATGGAAAACTTTGCGGATAAAGTTGCCCCTTATAGAGTTCCTCAAACCTTGAGCTGCAAAGGACTACATCTTGGTTCTGGCTTATATAGTCAATATGTTTTTCAAGCCAGAAAGGGTGAACAAAATCGTCCGCATCCAAATGTGCAATTAAGTCGGAACGGCATAGCGATGTACCTTTATTTAAAGAATTAACTATCCCCAGGTTCTCCTGGTGAACAATTTGTAAACGAGGATCCGTATATTGGGCTAGAATTTTTGCGGTGGAATCCGTGGATCCATTATTGAGAATGATGTATTCGAAATCTTCAAATGTCTGACTAAGAATACTGTCCACACATTCTTTTAGAAAAGCTTCCCCGTTATAGACTGATGTAACCACTGAAATTTTAGGCATAGATCAATCTAAATGGTTATCTAAAGAGGGGATGGATATTCATGTTTTCCATTGATAGGGTATTTGATCAGATTCTGAGGATAGCGATTCGTCTTCCCTCGGATCGTGAGGTCGGTCAACACAGTTCGCAATCAGGGCTGTTTGGTTATCAAGCGCTTGAAACCCATACCACAGCATCGGTGGAATTTGAATTAGCTTGTAATTATTTGGACGTCCTACTTCGTATTCTTTAATATTTCCCTTCGTGCCTGAATCAAGTCTCGCATCGTAAATTACTAATCGAATTCTTTGTATAGGAACTGTTAGGTTTTGCGTTTGTCCTTTATGCCGCTTCCATGCTTTGATGGACCCAGGGTGAATCTCGCTGAAATAGACTTCACCAAACTCCTTGAATAAATCAGAGTCGCGTCTCAACATGTGCAAGACTGGTCCTCGATTGTCAGCGATTTGCCTCAAAGGCTGAATAATTACTCCTTCGATTTCATCTGAGTCCGTCATTGGGTCCATACAAGATTCGATTGGGTTGCCAAATGAGTATATTCTTCAATTTGTCTCGTGGTGGTTTCTGAAACAGAGAGAGGTTCTTGGCTATAAAAAATCTGGTACCATTCTCCTGTCATTCGGATAGTTTCTGAAAAATTCAAAACAGAATTCCAGTTTAACAACTGAAAAGCTTTATCACAGTTGAGTCTTAATAGCGTTGATTCGGGTTTTCCGGGATCTACTTCCTGTTCAAATTTCCACTCTGCCCCGGGCCAATATTGAGCCATATCGGCAATGAGGTCACCAACCGATTGGTTAACTTTTGCCGATGGACCAAAATTAAATGATTCATTTTTTACCTCAGTGACCCCTTGGAATAATTTTTGCCCCAGAACAAGATAACCACTTAAAGGCTCTAGAACATGTTGCCAGGGTCGAGTGGCATGTGGATTCCTTATCACTACCTTTTCCCCCTTTGACCAAGCACGCATGCAATCGGGCACTACCCGGTCTAGGGCCCAGTCTCCTCCCCCTACTACATTTCCAGCTCGAGTTGTTGCTACGAAGGGCCCTTTTTCACCAAAGAAAGATTCCGTATAAACTCTTGAGATAACTTCAGCACAAGCCTTTGAAGCACTGTAAGGATCCTTTCCTCCTAACCGGTCATTTTCCCGGTAACCCCATAACCATTCTACATTCTCATAACATTTATCGCTGGTTATGAGAACAGTTGCAACTACCGATGGCTGGTTCCGAAGACATTCCAGAAGATTAAGGGTTCCCATTGAATTAGTTTCAAAAGTAAGAATGGGATCATCGTAAGATCTTTTCACGAGTGGCTGGGCAGCCAGATGAAAAACAATTTCCGGTTGGAATTTATTAAATACCTCATCCAAAGAACTTTTGTGTCGAACATCGCCTTGGAAATGTTCGATTCGATCGGAGAGCCCTAATACTTCGAAATGAGATGGTTCTGTCGGAACATCCACAGAGTACCCTGCCACTTTTGCCCCCAATTCTAATAACCAGGTACATAACCATGTGCCTTTGAAACCGGTATGCCCGGTAACCAAAACATGCTTATCTTTATATATATTTTCAAACATAATTGGAGTTCAGCATTTTAGGCTTTCCAAAAAGCATCCCCTTTTCCCCATAAGCTATTAAGGAATACTGAGTCTCGGTAGGTATCCATGCAGGCCCAATCCCCTTTATGATGGTAAACCATAAATTGGCCGTTTTTGGTAAGCTCCTCCAGCGGACCTATTTCAAAATCGCAATCGTCACTGGAGCTAAGATATTCAAAGATTTTTTTTTGAAAAACAAAAAATCCACCATTAATCATGCCTTCTTCAATTTTTGGTTTCTCTATAAAACCAAGAACCCTTCCGTTATCCGACTTAATCTGGCCATATGATGAGCGGGGACTAACCCCCGTAACAGTTCCTATTTTCCCATGTTTTTGATGGAATTTTAAAAGCTCAATTATATTTATATCACTAACACCATCGCCATAGGTGACCATGAAATCGTCACCAACATACTTTTGGATTTTATGAATCCTTGATCCTTTAAGCGCGTTTTCTCCTGTGTCCACCATAGTGATTTCCCAATCCTCGACCTGATGATTTTCATGGATCGTTGTTCTTCCCTCCTGCCCTAGCTTTACTGTGACATCATTACTATGAAGCATATAATGATAAAAATACTCCTTGATCACTTCTCCCTTATAACCCAGACAAAGGACAAACTCGTTGAACCCGTAATTGGCATAATGCTTCATAATATGCCAAAGAATAGGTTTTGTTCCTATTTTGACCATTGATTTTGGTCGAAACTCTGTTTCTTCACGTAATCGCGTTCCCATACCCCCGCATAAAATAACAACTTTCATAAATTTTCTCTTGGAGTTGAATATAAATAGCTGAGATGCTTCATTAAGAAAACCTTTCACACATTGAAAGAGTTTGTTCTATTTCTTTTTCCATACTTCCAGTTAAATGAAATCCCGTATTTTTTAATTTATCTATATTGAAATGGACCGGGATATGGACTTCATCATTGTCTTTTCCCAGAATTTCGATAGGGATGGATTTTCCGTATTTGCTTTTATATACCTGGGCAATTTTGCTTGCTACATCGGCAATAGAAAAAGAACCATCTCCACCCAGGTTAAACAGCCCATCTTTCCAATTATCTGGGATTGCAAACAAAAAATAATTTACCGCAGCTGCAACATCATGCAAGGGAATAAAATCACGATGTTGCTTGCCGGATGACTTTAAAACCATTTTTCCCGAAGTCATGGCTTGTCGACATAAATCATTAAACACTAAAGTCCACCGGTTGATTCCGGAGTCCATTGGATACCCGAAGCCATTAGACAACCTCAGAGTCAAGGTATTCATACCCTTATAATACTGGAAAAATCTAACCAGGTCCTCGGCCGCCCTATGAGTTGCTGCATAGGGGTGAAAAGGGTTAGTTGGAGATTTCTCAGTAATTATTCCTTTACAATTTCCATAAACATGAATGGTGGAAAAATATATAAATTTCGCTACCTGCTTTTGGCTTGCTACTGACAAAACGGTTTGCGTGCCCAGAGTATTTATTTCCCATGCAGTTTTGATATCGGTTAAAGAGTCATGTTCATTCAAAGCTGCCAAGTGAATAATAGCATGAATATCATTTGAAATGGCTTTCCCTATCGAAGCCGGGTCGAGAATATTCAAAGGAACAATTTGAAAAGCTTTTGCCCAATCTGGAGCTTCTGAAACTCCCCTACTTGTCCCCAGAACAATAGTTGATTCTGAGTGGTTTCTTTTCAGAAAATCCGCAATCCGTCCCCCTAGGTAGCCCAGCCCCCCAGTGATAAGAATTTTTAAATCTGGCATCAAGCGTTTTTAGTAGGAATTAGTTTGTGGTTAAGACTCAGAAAGGCGGGGTACCGCCCAAATGCATAGAGTGAATTTTAAAGAATTGTAACTCGATCATTGCGCTAAGTCCAATACTAACATTAGCAGAACAGTGGAGATAAAAGTTCATCCTTCTAGAAAAACACTATTAGTATAAATATTACGCCAAATTCAAATACTGAATGAAGTTTATTTTGAGGCGCCTATGGATCATAATATAATGTCGAAATAGACTTGTTGGAGAAAGAGGAGTGAACCTTGCGGGTGGGCAAAGACAACGATTGGCAATAAAAAGTGCGATTTACTTAGATCCACCTGTGCTTATTTTGATTAAGCAACCGATTTCCTAGATTCTAACTTGGAGAAAAAGGTTCAGGAGGCGATTGATGCTCTGCATGGCCAAATAACCGTTATCGTAGTGGCACATTGGCTAGTTACCTTAGCCCAGGCTAGATCATATTTATGTAATAGAAAACGGTTGCTTATCTGAACAGGGCACCCACGAAAAATTAAAGGCTGGGAGCAGCTTGTAAAGCCATTTTGGGTAACGAACAAAGTTTGGATTAAAAAATTCTGAAAACTCCTCAAGAGCCTTTTTTTATTTTGTATGATATATTGGTTTACTTCTACATGTAGCTCTCCTCAGTTACATATGACTCGATAATCCAAACTACTAAGCTATGTCTCAGGGCTCTAATCAGTTTAAAATCGGTGACCGAACCGTAGGAGAAAATTACCCTCCACTGGTAATTGCAGAAATTGGAATCAACCATGAAGGGAATATTGAGAAAGCTCTACGCATGGTGGACGACGCTATTGCAGTGGGTTGCGAATGTGTAAAATTCCAATCACACGTAATCGAAGACGAAATGATTCCTAATGATGTTGTCCCTGGGAACACAACGGAAACTATCTGGCAAATCATGCAGCGCTGTTCTTTGACGGAGAAGGAAGAAATTGAGATAAAAGAGTATGTTGAATCGAAAGGAGCGATCTTTTTATCAACACCCTTTTCCCGTGCAGCGGCAGTTCGCTTGGAAGCTATGGATGTAGTTGCTTACAAAATTGGTTCGGGCGAGTGCAATAACTATCCATTAATAAGTCATATTGCAGGTTATGGAAAACCAGTTCTTTTAAGTACTGGAATGAATGATATCTTATCAATTAAACCTGCAGTGGAAATTTTGAGAAAACATAAGGTACCTTTTTCTCTTTTTCATTGTACATCTATGTACCCAACTCCCTATGAAAAAATACGATTGGGGTCACTTATAGATTTGCGCGAAGCTTTTCCAGATTCCTTATTAGGTTTAAGTGATCATTCTATTGGGAACTATACCTGTTTTGGGGCAATTCCTTTAGGAGCACGAATTCTGGAAAAACATTTTACTTCTGATTTGTCTTGGGACGGCCCAGATATTCCTATTTCAATCCTGCCTTCAGACTTACAAGAATTGATTTCAGGATCCATTGCTATCCATAAAGCCTTAGGGGGTAAAAAAGAAATCCTTCCTGAGGAGCAAGCCACTATTGATTTTGCATACGCTTGTGTAGTTACTATAAGAGATATTGAAAAAGGAGAGATTTTTAGTGAAAAAAATATATGGGTCAAACGTCCTGGTACAGGAGAAATTAAAGCTGCTCATTATTATGATTTGCTCGGGAAAAAAGCCGCGATGGATATTTCTCAAAACACTCAACTGAAATGGAAACATGCTAAGACTTGATTTTCCTAATAAAATAATAAGAAATAAAAAGAAAATATTATTTGTCACTGGCACTCGCGCAGACTTCGGAAAGCTCAAGGGGCTTATTGAAGCTGTAAAACGTGAAAAAGACTTTGACTATGGAATTTTTGCTACAGGAATGCATTTGTTAAAACGTTATGGATCCACCATTCATGAAATCCGGAAATCAGGATTTGCAAATATTTATCCTTTTTTAAATCAGGATGATGTAGTTGGTGTTCAAATGGATGATGTCTTGTCTAATACGATACAAGGGTTAGGTCTTTATGTAAGAGAGTTCAACCCCGACTTGATAGTTGTGCATGGTGACCGGGTAGAAACTTTGGCGGGAGCTACAGTAGGAGTGTTGAATAACATTCTAGTGGCCCATGTTGAGGGAGGCGAAATTTCTGGAACTATTGACGAAATCCTACGGCACGCAATCACTAAGTTGTCTCATCTACATTTTGTAGCTAACAATAAAGCACGGAAACGGCTAATTCAGCTTGGAGAAATACCTAAAAGCGTTTTCGTGACCGGCTCACCTGATATTGATTTAATGCTTTCTAAGCAATTGCCCACTCTTGTCCAAATGAAAAAACGTTATCGGATCACTTTCCCTGAATACGCTATTTTCACCTATCATCCCGTCACTACCGAACTAAGCTCAATCAAAAAAAATATAGAGACTGTGGTTGATGCCCTAATAGAAAGTAATCTAAATTATGTAGTAATCTATCCCAACAATGACAGAGGATCCCATCTGATAGTTGAGGAAATTTTAAGGTTAAAAAGGTTGCCAAGGTTCCGGTTAATCACCTCTATGCGTTTTGAGTATTACCTAACCCTCCTCAAAAACTCAAAGGCCATAATTGGTAATTCAAGCGCAGGGGTCCGCGAAGCTCCGGTTTATGGGGTTCCCACGGTCAACATAGGGACTCGCCAGAATAAGAGGTTCGATTACAAGTCGATCATTAACGTTCCTGAGAATCGAGCTAAAATTTTAGAGGTGCTACATAAACTTCCGAAAAAAATTTCACCATCGAAGCATTTTGGAAAAGGTAATAGTGCCGAATTATTTATTCAAATTCTAAAAAGAAAGAGCTTTTGGAATCGGAGTTGTCAAAAAACTTTTAGAGACATATAGCAACTCAAGTTCCCAGGAACTAATACTGCTGCTTTTTCCCGAAAAAACAGTTCCCAAACCGCGTACACCGCTTCTTAATTAGACCATTCTATCTAATAGAATTCTCCATCTTAAGCAGAATCCAATTTACTGCGCCTAAGTTTTCTTCGCCCGGGTTCAGCCCTAAAGGCATTTGATTTCATATAGGTTCTATGGCATATTTCAAAATACGTTCTGAGCTTTTGTTAAAAATACAAGATTGATTTGAGCCTAATTTGTGAATGAATATGGATTCTTTAACGCAAAGTAAAAGCAGAGTTACCGACCTTGAAGCCAAATATGGGCTTCCTGATCAGGTTTTGTTCTGCAAACGATGTGTCATTTCTAACCAAAGGCCAAACTCAGTCCCTGAGTTTATGCATACGACCAATTGCAAGAAGCCAACGATAGAGTTCGATGAGGATTTTATTTGCGATGCTTGTCGTATGGCAGAAAACAAAATGCGCGATATCGATTGGGTAATGCGGGAAAAAGAACTTGTAGAGCTTTGCAACAAATATCGCCGAAACGATGGCTCTTATGACTGTTTAGTACCAGGGTCTGGAGGAAAAGATAGTTTCTATACATCTCATATGCTGAAATATAAATACGGAATGAATCCGCTAACAATGACTTGGGCTCCTCATATTTATACTGATTGGGGATGGAAAAATCTCCAGGCATGGATTCATGCCGGGTTTGACAATCATTTAATTACAGCAAATGGCAAAGTGCATAGATTATTAACTCGCTTGGCTTTAGAAAACCTCTTACATCCTTTTCAGCCTTTTATACTTGGACAAAAAAATCTTGCTCCTAAAATAGCGGCCGCTTACGATATTCCGTTGGTTTTTTATGGCGAAAATGAAGCAGAATATGGCAACCCAATTAAAGATACAGCATCTGCAGAAAGGGATTGGTCTTATTTTACAGCTTCAAGTAGTGATGAAATTTACATTGGTGGTACCTCCCTTGCTGATTTGACCAACAAGTTTGGTTTGAAAGCAGTAGACTTAGATCACTATTTACCTACGAATCCTGAAATTATGATTCGTAAAAATATAAAAGTACATTATCTTGGTTATTACTTATGCTGGCATCCTCAAGGTGCTTATTACTATGCAGTTGAACATGGTGGTTTTCAGGCAGCTCCAGAACGAACAGCTGGAACTTATAGTAAATACAACGGCATAGATGATAAGATGGATGACTTTCATTACTACACGACTTTTATAAAGTTTGGAATTGGGCGGGCAACGTATGACGCCTCTCAAGAAATTCGCAATAAAGAAATTACTCGTGAAGAAGGTGTGGGTTTGGTTAAAAAATTTGATGGAGAATTTCCCGAACGATTTGCCGATGAAATCTTTAGTTATCTAAGTATACCTGAAAAAGATTTTCCGATAGCCTCCAAAATGTTTCAACAACCTATGATGAATCGTGATTATTTTATGCGCTTGGTTGACAGGTTTCGTTCACCGCATCTTTGGAAACTAGAAAATAACCAATGGAAATTGCGCCACGCTGTTTATAACAATTAAAACAATCTTTCTACAATCAAGCAGTGCAGGGGTTGATATTTTGGCCTCTAAGTCAATGCCATTGGTAATTATGCGTAATGGAATACCCTGACTCCCTATCAAAGATGTCGCTCTTCAGGAAGCGGCCCAGAGATATGCCGCTAATAAATGGGGGGGGCATAAAAAGTTATTAGAAATGCACTGGCTTGAATCATTGGCCAGCATTTTTTTGTGTGTATAAAACTTATATTCTTACTTCTATTTGGTTTTGTTGCATATAATTTTTTATTTCCATAACTGAAGTTTTATTGTAATGAAGAGACGCGGCACAGGCGAGCGCGCTAGAACGAGTCTGGTTCGCCAAGTCAGATATATGAATAAGCTGACCCATTCCGCCACTGACAATAACTGGAATGGAAACAGCCTGGTTTACTTCCTTGACTAAATTGATTTCGAATCCTCTTTGTGTGCCTTCCTGATCGATTGAAGTTAAAAGAATTTCTCCGGCACCAAGTTGTTCAAGTTCACGAGCCCACTCAAGAACATCTATCCCGGTCTTTTCACGCCCGTTATCTACATATGCTTCCCATCCGTCGGTTTGTCTTTTAGCCTCAATCGAACCAACAATACACTGAGACCCGTATTTAAGGGACGCTGAACGGATGAAACTCGGATTACGAATCGCCGCAGTATTAATGGCTACTTTGTCGGCACCTGAATGAAGGGCTTTTTCTATGTCATCCAAGGCTCGAATTCCTCCGCCAATTGTAACAGGAATGAAAACTTCAGCACACGCGCTTTCAATGATTTTAAATAAATTGTTTCTGTTGTAAAGGCTGGCGACCGCATCCATGAAGACAATTTCATCTATCCCTTCAGTATAATATTTTAGAGCTAACTCGTTGGGGTCTCCAACTTTTTTCACGCCTTCCAAATGAATACCCTTGATAGCATATTCGTTTTTAACATCAATTCGAGCAATTACGCGCATAGTATTAAATTAAAGCGGTACATTTATTTTAGCCCAGACCAGTTTCTTTAAAAATGGCATCCGCCACAATTAAATCGGTTGCAGAATCAATGTCGATAGAGCGAACTCTCGGCATTTCACATCCAATTGTGTCTGGGCCGAGAAAATCGTCATGATAGATAATCCAGTCAGAGCGAGCTACAAAAACAGCTCCATTAAGAGTATAGGTTTTGGGAAGATCCTGTCGGCGTACAATCCTTTTCGTTCCTGAAAGAACAGAATGAAGTCGGTGGTCCTCTCGAAGCTCATACATCCAATAAGGGGTTTTCTCCGATTCTGTAATAGTGACGCATGCAGGCGCTTTTTTTTGGTAACAAAGCTCTACGCATCGATCAATGTCATTTGCGATTCTTAGGGGGGAGGTGGGCTGAAGAAGAACCAGGTAGTCGTATTTTTCGGGCAAAGACTCTATAGCATGCCGGATGACTTCTATTGGACTAGACTCATCGGTAGCGAGGTTTTTTGGACGTACGAAAGGTACGTCACATTCTAATTGACGAACGACCTCTATTATTTCGTCATCCTCCGAAGAAAGAATCAAACGGTCAATACACTGAGATTGTTTTCCCGCTTCTACAGTCCAGGCAATCATTGGCTTTCCCCCAATTTGCCGGATGTTTTTACGCGGAAGACCTTTGGAACCACCGCGGGCTACAATCAATCCAAGAACTGATTTATCGCCTATCATCAACCCTCATTCCTTGATGAACAGGTAGAAACGTTCTCTTCGCACATCACAAGAAAATTACGTAGAATGGAAAGCCCCGCTAATCCACTTTTTTCGGGATGAAACTGAAATCCAAATACATTGCTATGGCGCACAGCTGAAACGAACTTCATGGCCCCATCTTGGGTCCATGCGTAAGCATTTTCAGACAATTCTGGGCAAACAGCATAACTATGCACAAAATAATAAAATGGGTCTAGCGAGATTGATTTTAATATGCCCTCTTCCCAGGTTTTTCCAAACGGAGGAATGATTTTTTTCCATCCCACATGTGGTAATCTTTTATCCCCTGAAAGATGGAATGAGAGCTTCTTCACTCCACCGCTTATAAAACCCAATCCCTTGCATCGATGATGTTCATCGCTAAACTCCATTAGCATTTGCATCCCAAGGCAAATTCCCATTACTGGTTTTCCAGTCGCTACATATTTTTTGATGACCGGAACCAACCCGTAATCATGAAGGTTTTTCATGCCATGTGGAAAAGCTCCGACTCCGGGTAGAATCAATCCACTCGCTGCAAGAATTTGACCTTCATTTCGAGTTACCAGAGGGTTGCCGCCTTGATCAATTAAAGCATTGCGAATACTCCTGATATTTCCCAGTCCATAATCTAAAATAGCGGTTTGCGTCTTGCTCATACCTGTTTTTCTTTGAGTATCACGGGATAAAGTTTCCTTGACAATACTGTCACACTGTCAGTATATTACTCAACTAATTGCTGAATTTAAAAGGTCTACACCCATAACTCTGCATAATTAAGGAACCCCTCATGTCTTCTTTTCTTAAAGGAAACTTTCAGGTCAAAAAGGATGTTAGCAAAAAAAATGAGACTGAAACGAAGAAAAATTTAGAATCGCGTTTTGAACAGGAAGCCTTAAAACATCTCGGTGGTAGCATCGCCTTTGTGAAAAAGAAAAAAGTCGACTGGAACAAAAAAATCTGATTGACTTTACTCCTCCTCTGCCTCAATTGATGTAATCATATTTCCATGGAATCCCCTAATAATCAAGTTAAAACTAGTTCTCTTGTTCAGAGTCTTGTGTCCCAAATGAACAATATTACATTGAACCGAATCGGCAAGATGACTCTGGAGAATGCTCGCATAAACCAAATTTTTATTAACCGAGGAAAGTCTCTCGCTGAACTGAGAAACCAACAAATTGGTCAAGGCGAAAGCGCCATAATAATGGCCTCTGGACCCAGCAACAAACAGCACGATCCAATAATACCTATTAAATCTTCTGGTTTCAAGGGAGCTCTTATTATTCCCGAAAGTGCCATGCGCTACCTACTGAGCAATGGTGTTATTCCCGATCTGATTGTAACCGTAGACCCTCATCCAACAAGAATGATTCGCTGGTTTGGTAACCCTCATCTCACTGAAGAATCTCTTAAGAATGACGACTATTATTGTCGTCAGGATATGGATGAATCCTTTGCTAATGAACTAGCAACGAATCGTGAAGTCCTAAAGCTACTTAAAAAATATGGCAAACAATTGAAAATTGCCATGTCAACCTCTGCCCCAAAAGCAGTTGTCGAACGGGCGCTGGAAACAGGGATGGAAATATACTGGTGGAATCCCATGCTGGATGATCCAGACCAGGAAGGTAGTATGACCTCTGAACTCCACCGCATCAATGAACTGCCTTCGGTCAACTGTGGGGGCAATGTTGCAACCGCGGCATGGATGATGGCCCACGCCGTCCTCAATAAAAAACATATAGCCTTAACAGGAATGGACCTATCTTATTATGATGGTACTCCCTATAGAAAGACTCAGTACTACGATGCCATGTTAAGGTTAGCGGATGAAAAAGAGTTGAGTTCCTTTTTCACACGTATTTACAATCCTCATACTGAGAGTTGGTTTTTTACAGACCCCGCTTATCTTTGGTACCGGGAGGTGTTCCTTGAAATTGCTGAAGAAGCAGATTGTACTACCTATAATTGCACTCAGGGAGGTATACTATTTGGCAATAATATCGAGTTCATTCCATTACTTCAGTTTTTAGAAACGCACATCTAATTCTTATGGCCAAAGTACTTTTCATCAATCCAGTTGTCAGAGAGGAAGACGTACCACGTCATGTCCCATATGGACTAGCTTTGCTAGCTTCAATTTCGATAGAAAAAGGACACCTTGTGCAAGTCTATGATGAAAATGCATGGCGACAAGGAGAGGACATATTGAAAGAAGTTCTTCAAGCTGAAAAATGGGATGTAATTGCCCTGGGAGGAATTACTACAGCTTACAAATCTATTCGTAGCATAGTCCGTT
>CEUL01377318.1_pt1 | contig 15795 bp, 15 predicted proteins | sample 427021 | NCBI WGS metagenome assembly CEUL01 (sample SAMEA2622800, study PRJEB7988) | marine metagenome | isolation source: saline water (ENVO:00002010), including | reverse complement strand
ATCAGCAGGACATTCTCTTTTATGTGATTTGAATAAAGGTAAAATAAAAAATATAGCTACGCAAAAATTTGAAATTGAACCATGGATAGATTTTTTTAATTCAGAGCCTAATGAAAAAAAAATTTTAGATATTTATGAAGAACATCTTTATGATTCTGTACAAAAAAGAATTCCTAACGAAGTAGATTATTATGCAACCCTATCAGGTGGGATAGATAGTAATTTAATTACTATATTTGCTTCTAATTTTTCTAAAATAAATATTAATACCGTTTATGCGCATAGTTCAGATAGTCCTCCAAAGAGAGGAGAAGATTTGGATGAATATGAAGCTAGTTTATTTACCTCTAATAAGTTAAATACTAATCATAAGTCTTTTTCTATAATCAGCGAAAATGGCTTTCAAAATTACCAAAATTTATCAAAAAATTGTTTTGATGGAGTTTTGTGCGAAGGTCTTCCTAGTTTCGCCTCTATAGCAGAATTTATAAAAGAAAAAAAATCAAAAGTCTTACTATTATCTGATGGCCCAGACGAATTTTTAGGTGGTTATGATGTAGACAAAAATCTCTATGAAGATATTTTTACAAATGATAAATCAATAATCTCAAAAAATAGAAAAGAAAACTTAAAATATTTTACTGAAAAACCTTTTAATTTTAGACCTATACATGGAGGAACAAGCCCAAAAGTATTAAGTCAGATCTTTAATAGAGATATTTTAGATAATTCTAATTCTAAATTTGGTACAATAGACAATCTCTATAGAGATATATATGAAAGAATTGATTTGAGTCAAAAAATGGCACTCTCTTATGCATCATATAGTTTGCCTGATTACTTTAATACCAGAACAGATCGATCCACTATGTATCATTCTGTAGAAGCACGTCTACCATTTCAAACACCTTCTCTTGTAAATTTAATGATCGGCACTCCTGGTAAATGGAGATATAAAAATAAAATCAGTAAATATATTCTAAGAAAAATTGTAGAGAGACATTTAGGAAAAGATATAGCTTTTAGAAATAAGTATGGTTTTGCTTTTCCTATATGGAAAAATAAACTTTATCTTGATAAATTAAATATGGAAGAAAATATTTTAAATAGCGAATTATTTAAGACTTCATTTTTTAATGAAAGTGCTCTAAATTTTTTTAAAATAGAAGCTAAAACTAATAACTTAAGACATGTATGGATGTCATATTGTGTGGTGCAGACATATAAAAACTTAAAAGATATTAATAAAAGTAAATTAAATAAATAAAATGATATTTAAATTAAAATATTTTTAATTAATCATTGAGACCAATTGTTAGGTAACTAGAATTTTTAAAATCTGTTTTATTAAACATTCTACGTACATCTATTATAATTTTATTTTTTATACTCTCTTTTAATAAATTTTTATATTCTGGCCATTTTGTTGATATGATGATTACTTCATGGTTTTGAATACACTTCTGCCAATTTTCTATAATATTTATTTTAGAATATATATGGGGCATTTCTTTTTTTAAATTTTCTATACAAGCTGGATCATGTGCAGTGATCTTAGATTTATAATCAATTAAGTATTCTATTATTTTTATAGAAGTAGAGTCCCTAATATCATCACTAAATTCTTTAAATGATATACCTAATAATAAAATTTTAGCATCTTTTAAATTATTTATTTTTCTTCTTAATAGTTCAACAACTTCAGCAGGTTGTTTATGATTTACATTTAATACCGCATCTAAAATTAACATAGGATAATCTAAAGAACGTCCTACACTAGAAATAGCTTTAACATCTTTAGGAAAACAGCTACCACCAAAACCTGAGCCAGGAATAAGATAATTTAAAATTTCTGGGTTTACTCTAGTATTATCTGGATTTATAGGATTCCATCTTTTATCTAAGCTAATACCTTTGACGACATCTAAAATATCTATTCCGCCTATTCGCGACGACAGGTTTGCTAGCTCGTTAATTATTGATATTTGGCAGGCTAATAAGGCATTATTAGAATATTTGATCATTTCTGCAGTTTTAGTATTAACAAATAATTTTTCAATTTTCCAAGGTAAATATAATTTTTCAAGAATATCCTTTGTAAAAAAGTCTTCATAACCTAAAATTATTCTATCAGGATTATTGAAATCGTATATTGCACTTCCTTCTCGTAAAAATTCAGGATTCATACCTAGTCCAAAATCAGGATGTAATTTTTTTGAATATTTTTCTATTTCTGATTTAACTAAATTATAAGTAGTGCCAGGAACAACAGTACTTTTTACAACTACAGCTATTTTATTTTTAGCATTTTTAATAAAAAGTGCTGCGTCTTTAGCAGCTTGTTTTAAATAAGATAGATTTATACTTCCATCAGCTAATGATGGTGTTCCAACAGCTATCATTATTAAATCTATATTTTTATTATGATCAGGAAAAGTATTTGAAACTTTAAATAATTTTTTATCTATTACTTCTTTTAAGTATGGTTGTAAGTCTTTCTCATATATATGTGGTGTGCTATTATTAATAGCGTCAACTATTGCCATATTTTTTTCTATGCAAGTTACATTATTTCCTTTTTTAGCTAAAGAAACAGCAGTAACTAAACCTACATAACCGCAACCAATAATTATTATATTCATTTATCTTCTTGCTTTATAAAAGTTAAATATTGTTTTACGCCACTCTCTATAGAAATTTGTGGATGATAGTTTAACAAAGTTTTAGCTTTTGTTATATTAGGACATCGTCTATTAGGATTATTTGTCATATAGTCAGCATCCTTACTATCTTCAAATTTAATTTTTCCAGAATACTTAAATAATATTTTTCCATAGTTTTCAAATATTTTTGCAAATTCAATTACCGATATTTCTTGAGAATCTGATCCTATATTAAAATAATCATATTTGCCATAAAGCAAACATGCTAAATATCCAGAAATTGCATCAGAAATATAACAAAATGTTCTTGTTGGAGCTCCATTAGAATAAATTATAATATCTTTATTATCTACAATACATTTTGCTAAATCTGCTGGTAATCTTTTATCATTAATATTCATTCCAGGACCAAAGTTATTAAATGGTCTAGCTATAGTTATTGGCATATCATATTTTTGTGAATATACCCAGCATAATGTTTCTCCAAATCTTTTAGACTCATCGTAACATGCTCTTGGTCCACTGCATAATACATTGCCTGGATAATCTTCATCCGTAGGAATTTTACTAGATTCAGGGTCTCCGTATATCTCGCTAGATGAGAAAAATAGAAACCCATCTAATTTTTTACTATTTTTGAAAAGATCTAAGAGTTTTCTTAGTCCCCATACATTGGCATCAATTGTTTCTAATGGATATTTTCTATAAAATGTTGGTGATGCAATTGAAGCACAATGAATTACTAAATTAACTTCTCCTATACTTGGTATATTTGTAAGATCATCATCAGCTATATCAAACTGAGATAAAAAAAATAAATTAGAATACTTATTCTCTAAAGTTTTTATCCAATTTGGCTCATTAATAATAAAATTATCTAAGCCAATTATTTTTTTTATTCTTAATTTTTTGGAATAAAGCAATAAAAATTGTAGAAAATAAAAACCTAAGAAACCAGCACATCCTGTAATTAAAATAGTTTTATTATTAAGTTTATTTAAGCAATCTACTGAGGAATATATATGTTTTAAATCTTCTTCTAAAATATTATTGTTAGATTTAAATTTAATATTATTATTTATCAAAATATATATCCATAAATTAAAATTTTTGTATTTAGAAGGCTATTTAATTTTTTCCTATGAGTCTTTTTATTTATATATAAAATAAATATAAATGAAACATAATATTTAAAAATAAATTTTAATAAGATTATATAAAAAATTGGAGATATAAGATAATATATTAATTTATTTCAGAAATTATTTGGCTTTAAAATTATTTTATTCTAAGTTGCGATTAGAGGAAATAAAATGAAAGTAGTAATTTTAGCTGGAGGACTAGGAACTCGTCTTTCAGAAGAAACTAAGTCTATCCCTAAGCCCATGGTCAGAATAGGAGATTTTCCAATTATTTGGCATATAATGAAATATTATAGCCATTTTAATTTTAATGATTTTATAATATGTCTTGGTTATAAGGGAAATAAGTTAAAAGAATTTTTCTTAAATTATTCTATGTATATGTGTGATGTCAAAATTAATACTAAGCATGGTACTGTTGAAACAACTAACCGTATCTCTGAAGATTGGAATATTGAATTAGTAGAAACAGGCCTGGAGACTATGACGGGGGGTAGGCTAAAAAGAATTAGGCATTTATTGGGTGATGAAGATTTTTTAATGACTTATGGTGATGGATTATCTAATGTAGATATAAATGAATTGATCACTTTTCATAAAAGTAATAAAAGAAAAGCTACTATAACTTCTGTTGTACCCCCAAGTAGATTTGGAAGTTTAAAAATAAATAATAATGTAGTTGAGAGTTTTAAAGAGAAGCCAATAGGTAAAAATGAAAGAATAAATGGGGGTTATTTTGTTCTCTCTCCTAAAGTAATTGATTATATTGATGATGATCAGACAGTTTGGGAAAAAGGTCCTTTAGAAAATATAGCTAAAGATAATGAATTAATGGCATTTCAGCATGATGGTTTTTGGCAACCTATGGACACTCTAAGAGATAAGGAATTATTAGAAAAATTATGGCTTAATAATAATGCCCCATGGAAAAATTGGTAATACTATTTTAAATAAATAAGATTTTTATCTTTATTACTTAAAATCGGATTTTTTATAGGCCATTTATATCCAAATGATTTGTAATGAATTCCAGTATCTGACTCTAAATTAAATACTGAAGTCATTTGGTTAAGAACTATTGCATACCTAGATAATACTAGAAATCCGTGTGCATAACCATTGGGAATATAAAGTGACTTATTATTATTTTTTGATAGTTCTACAGAGAAATATTGACCTTTAGTTGCTTTTTTAACACTTACACAAACATCTAATATTTTACCTTCTATAACACTAATCAATTTAGCATGCCCATGAGGAGCTTTCTGATAATGCATACCTCTCAAAACATTGCGGTGAGAAAAAGAATAGTATGATTCCTTAAATTCTGATTCAAGATTTTCATTTTTAAATACATCTGCATTAAACGTTTTTATAAAATCACCTCTATTATCTTTAAATTTAGATTTTTCTATTACAAATACGTCATTAAGATGAGTTTTTATAAAATTAAATTGCTTGTTTTCAGCCATAAATTATCCTTTAAATTAGTATCTAAGGTTCACCCCAAAGTTGTGTATTCTCATCTTTTCTATAACCATAATATCCAGTATTAAGTTTTATATATATACCTTTTTCTTTCATTCTTTTTTTCATTAAATCTTTTAATAAAATTGGTTTTCCTTTACATATATTATAAGTTCCATCTAATTTAGATAATTTTTCAATGATTTTTTTAGCTACTACATTTATTTCTAAGTAATCCAATAATTGATCACCAGGAGACATGTTGAATATTTTATCTCCTCTTTCAAGTGCTGAATCTAGTAATGGAATAATGCTATTTTCATTCTGTCCTTCTCCATACATATAAAATAGTCTTAACCAAAGCAAATTAAAATCACTTTTATTTTGGAGTAACCTTAAAGACTTATGTAACATATCTTTTGATATTGAATATGCATCATTTGGCATGGTTATTGAATTTGCTTTTATAGGACTTTTTTGAAGCCCGTATTCAAAACAGGTTCCTGTTATGACAATATTTTTTATTCCATTTTTAATCATATTTTTTATGAAGTAATAATTATTAATATAGTTTTTTTCTATATGATTTATTGAATGAATATCTTTTACCTCACTCCATGCACAATGTATTAGAGTTGCATTTTGTGGAACTTTAATGGGTTTATCATATTCTTCTAAATCGAAATATATTTTAGGAAGATTTTTTAAATAGTCTATAGATAATACTTTATTTTTATTACGAATTAAGATACTAACTTTATAATTATTATTTATTAAATTTTTAACTATGTTTCGTCCAACAAAACCTGTAGCACCACTTACAATTATATTTTTATTTAAATTATTTTTCTTAATCATTTTATTATAATATTTATTTTTCTAGATATAATATTTTGATGGATTATTAATTTTTTTCTCTTTAAATCTCTTTTCCCACCAACTTATAGTTTTTTCTAGTCCTACTTCAATATTTGTCTTAGGAAGCCAATTTGTACTTTTATGTATTTTTGTTGAGGAAGCAATCAAATGGTTCACTTCAGATTTTTTAGGTCTTAACCTATTTTTATCTTGTATCACTTTTTTATCGCTATTAGTAATTTTTTTAATTAATTGTAAGGTTTTTTCGATTGATATAGCTTTACCGGATCCAGCATTGTATGAACTTCCAAAAACAATATCATTAGAGGATAATTCTGCTAATTTTATAAAAGCATCAACTGTATCTAGTACATAATTAAAATCTCTTTTAGGGGATAGGTCACCAGTTTTAATAACTTTACAATTATTATCTAATACTTGTCTAATAATAGTAGGAATAACAGCTCTTTCACTTTGTCTAGGGCCGTAGGTATTGAAAGGTCTCAGAATTACGGCTGGAGTATTAAATGATTTTACAAAAGATTCTAAAAGGTGATCTGCAGCAATTTTAGACGCTGAATAAGGTGATTGTGCTTGCAATTTATGGTCTTCATCAATAGGGGTATATATTGCGCTTCCGTATACTTCGCTAGTTGATGTACTTATTAATCTTTTTACAGAGTTTATATTAGAAGCTTGCAAAACATTTAATGTACCTAAAACATTTGTGTCAATATAAGACTTAGGTGCCTTATATGAGTAAGGTATAGCTATTAAAGCTGCTAAATGAAATATTGTATCAATTCTTTTAGTTATATCTATCATTAAATTTTGATCTCTAATATCACCAAATATTATTTCTATTGAATCTAAAGATTTTTTATTCAGATCATTTAGCCATCCTATATCACTATAAGAGTTATATAGAACTAATGCTTTCACGTTAGCACCTGTTTTAACTAGAACTTCACATAAATGAGAACCAATAAAACCTTCTGCACCTGTTATTAATACATTTTTATTTTTCATTTTATACCTTATAGTTTATAAAATATAATATAGTTATAGGTAATTTTTTATTTATATCCTAGTTAAAAATTTAGATTGATGAAAAAGAGTATGAGTGTTTCGATAAGTATTAATAATAGAAAAGTAGGGCCCGAATTTCGTCCATTAGTTATTGCTGAGGTAGGAATTAACCACGAAGGCGATTTTGATAAGGCTATTTCTATGGTGGATGCTGCATCAAATGTAGGGGCAGAAATTATAAAATTTCAAACTCACATTACTGATAAGGAAATGATTCAAACAGATATGAGACCGGGAGATATCTCAGATGAGAGTTTATGGGATATAATAAAGCGGTGTGAACTAACAGAAGAAGAAGAAATTAAAGTACAACAATATTGCAACAAAAAAAATATAACTTACTTATCTACTCCTTTTTCTAGGGAAGCAGCTGATAGATTGGAAAAAATGGGAGTCCCAGCTTTTAAAATTGGTTCAGGAGAATGTAATAATTTACCGTTAATCAATCATATAGCTGCGAAGAAAAAACCTATTATTTTATCCACTGGTATGAATGACCTCCAATCAATTTCTAAGACTATAAAGGTAATTGAAGGTCAAAAATGTCCTGTTATAATTTTACATTGTACCAGCATGTATCCAACACCATATTCTAATGTTAGGTTGGGTGCTATAACAGAACTAAAAGAAAAATTTATAAAATATCCTATTGGTTTATCAGATCATTCTTTGGGTATTGAAACATGTTTGGGGGCAGTTGCACTTGGGGCATGTGTTTTGGAAAAACATTTTACTTTAACTAGAGATTGGCCTGGTCCAGATATCGGGATATCTATAGAGCCAGAAGAACTTAAAAATTTAATAAATGGTTCCAAAATTATATGGGAAGCTAGAGGTGGCAAAAAAAATATTTTATTAGAAGAAAAACCAGTTATAGATTTTGCTTATGCCTCCATAGTAAGTATTAGATCTATAAAGGCAGGAGAAGCTTTTTCATTAGATAATATATGGGTAAAAAGACCTGGAAATGGCGAATTATTAGCAGATAGCTTTGATAAGGTTATAGGCTTGTTAGCTAGAAATGATATTGAGGCTAATAAGCAGATTGAGGCTAAAGATATCATAGATTTTAAAGAGAAATAATGAAAGTAATAATTTCAGGATCTTCTGGTTTTATTGGTTCTCATCTTTCAAAAAATTTACTTTTATTAGATAAAGAAGTAATAGCTGCTTCTAGAAATGTTGCTTTAAATGTAAATTATAGAATTAAGTCATATAACGAATTAATAAACTTATATAATGGTAGTAGTTTTCTTGTTCACCTAGCAGGTTCAAATTTAAATATAGATTTAGATATAAATAATGAGAAAGAAACAATTAAAGAATTAGCTACAGTATATAAAAATAAATTAATATATATTTCTAGTGCAACGGTGTACGGAAGTAATTCACTAGAAAAAGTTAATGAATTTTCCAAAATTAATCCATTAAATAGTTATGCAAAAAATAAATTATTATGCGAAAAAGAGGTAGTTAAAAATGGAGGAATAGTTTTAAGAGTATCAAATGTTTTTGGTCCTTTGATGTCAAATAAAAGTGTATTTTATGATATTTTAAAGCAATTATGTAAAAAAAATATTATTTTAGAGAATTTTCAAGCTGAGCGCGATTTTATCTTTATTGATGATGTTTGTAATGCTATTAAAAGTGTATTAGATGACCCTTGCGAAGGAATTTATAATGTTTCAAGTGGTAGAGGCACTTCAATTAAAAATATATGTGATATTATATTAGAATTAAAAGGCTTAGATATTAACAATTTTAATTATATTTCTAAAAATAAAAGAAAATCAACTCTTATAATAGATTCGAGTTTATTTAAAAGAACATTTAAATGGAATAGAACAACGTCATTAAAACAAGGCATAAAAAAATTATTAACTGAAGAAATATAAAATCATGAAAAAAAAAATTGCTATTTTTACAGGAAATAGGGCTGAATATGGTTTGCAGATTCCACTTTTAAGAGCAATCTCAAAAGATCCAAATTTAGATTATTGCTTAATAGTTTCAGGAGCACACCTAGATCCAAATTACGGTTCTACTATTAGGGAAATTGAAGAAGATGGTTTTGTTGTTCATGAAGCTATAGATATAAAATCTGGAAGTGCTAATTTACTTGCTACTTCAAATTCAATTGGCGAAGGCATTATTAAAATAACTAAAATTATTGAAAAAGTGAAACCTGATATATTTGTGATATATGCTGATAGATATGAGACTTTTGCGGCAGCAATAGCTTCATCACAAACTAATACAGTCACAGCTCATATAGAGGGTGGTGATATAACTGAAGGTGGCGCTTTAGATGATAGTGTTAGGCATGCAATAACAAAACTAAGTCATATTCATTTCACCACTAATCAGCAAGCATCAAATCGAATATTAGCTATGGGGGAGGAAAAGTGGAGAGTACATACAGTAGGATATCCTGGTATTGATTTAATAAATGCTAAAGAATTTTTTACTCCTGAAGAAATTGTTCATAAAATACAAATTGATCTTAAGAAACCAATAATAGTTTTTACTCAACATTCTGTTAGTAATAAATTTAATTTAGCTGAAAAGCAATTACTATCTACCTTAAATGCCTTTGATAAATTATTAAGTGAAAATGATATACAATGTATTCTTACCTATCCAAATAATGATGCTGGAGGAGATAATATATACTCTATGCTTGAAAGTTATTCACTCAATAAAAATAATGTTACTTTACATCAGTCATTGGGAAGAAAGCTTTATTGGGGTTTATTGAATTTAGCTAAGGACCCTAAATATAGAATTGTTTGCGTCGGTAATTCTTCTTCAGGTATAAAAGAAACTCCTGCTTTTGGGTGTACTGTAGTTAATATTGGCACTAGGCAATTGGGTCGTTTAAGAGCTGATAATGTTTTGGATGCAAATTATAATGTAACTGAAATTTACAATGCAATTTATAAATGTTTATATGACGATAGATTTAGAGATGATTGCAGAAAGTGTATTAATCCTTATGGAATAGGCAATACTGGTTCTAAAATTGTAGAAGTTATTAAAAATATAAATATTAATGACAAGTTGCTTACTAAAAAAATGACAAATAAAGGCATTTATAAAAATGGTTGGTTTCAATAGATGATTAAAAGTAATTTTTTAGTTGTAATCCCTGCTAGAGGTGGATCAAAAAGATTAAAGAATAAAAATATTCAGCTTTTTTGTGGAAAACCTCTAATAAGCTGGACAATTCAACTTGCTTTAAAGATACCTAATGTCAGTGATGTTATAGTAAGTACTGATAATGTTAAAATTAAAAATATTGCTTTAGAGTGTGGGGCCAGTGTTCCATTTGATAGACCCCAATATCTAGCGGAGGATCATGTTTCTGCTGTTGAGGTTGCAAAGCATATTGTTTCAGAATTAAAATTTGATGGCAATATTATTATACTACAACCTACTTCACCTTTAAGAAATTTAAATGATATCAATACAGGTATAAAATTTTTAGCTAAAAATAATGCTGTAATTAGCGTTTATAAATTTCCTCATAGTTCAAATCTTTTAACTTATAGTAAGGCCGGAGAAAAATTTATTCCTATTGGGAAAAGTAAAGATATTTTTGTTCCAAATGGTGCGGTATTTATAGCTAAGTCAGATTGGTTAATGAATAATTCAAATTTTTATAATAAAGAAGTTGCAACATTTGAAATGCCCTTTGAAAGATCAGTAGATATAGATTATTATCATCAGTTTCTAACTGCAGAAAATATCTTTCAGGCCTTAAGGCTTGGAAAATAATTATAACTTATGTCATATAATATAGATATATTTTTAAACAATAAGTTGATTAGCTGCGATACAATAGTGCCTTTTATCATGAGTTTGCAAAAAATAGATGGCAGTATTAAAGCAAATTATTATATGATTGATTATAGGGGTTTTTCAGATATAAAAAACAATCAATTTTTATATTATTCTCTTAAAAAAACCGGAGAACTTATCTTAATTGGAAGTACAGGTAATCATTCTAAATTAAAAAAAATTTATCTAAAGCTTAAAACTCTCTTATTTTTACTTAAATTGTTTTTAAAATTATTTCTGGGAAAAACAAAAATTTTTCATTTTGGTGCATTATCTTATAAGCCATACAATATATTAACGTTATTTTTCTCTAAAATTATATTTCGTTTTGAAGCAAGTTCTTGGATAAGTCATAAAAATGGTAAAATATTTGATAATTTATTAAATCAAAGGAACTTAGTTGTACAAGAAAACTATTATGTAAATAAATATAAAGTATATTTTAATTCAAGTTTCATTAAGGAAAAAGGTAAAAAAAATTCTATTTTAATGATCAGTCCTAGAACTTATAGAACTTGGTATGAACATGTTATTCAATTTGGAGTTCCAAAATGTAAATCTTTTTTAAAAGATATAAATTATACTTATGAAAAAGGATATTTTGTATATATCATGGGACATATTGGTCATTTAGAGGGTATGGAAGATGCAAATAAATCTTTAGAATTATTAATTCCAAAAACTTTAAAATTATTATCTACGTATTCTGAGGGCCTTCCAATATTAGTTAAGCCACATAGTGTTACAAATATGGATATTTTGCATAAAATAATTGAAAAACATAATTTTAATAATGTCTATATTACATACTTACATACTGCTGTTTTATCTGTTAATGCTAAATTAGTAGTATCAAATTATTTTAGTAACACACAAGCAGACGCATATTTTTTTGGAGCCACAACAGTTGAATTTACTCATTATTCTAAACTTGCTTTAAAAAAGTTAAAAGGTAAATCTATAAATCCTAATTATATAGATTATTTCATAAATAACGATGAAAATAAATTTAAGAGTATAATTCAAAAATCATTAAGTTCTAAAAATAAGAACAAGGTAAGAAACATATATGAAGATTTTGAGCAATCATCTAAAGTTAGAAGTTTTTATAAAAATTATATAATTTAGAATTTTAATTTAAGTTTATCCAATTTCTTGTATCCCAAATTTTACTTGAATATTTCTCTCCCATTTTTACTACTTCTTTAATATCTGTTTTATTATAGAAAATATTTTCATTACTAATTATTTTTTTAAATTGCTCTGTGTTATCTATACCAATTATCAATTTTGATTTAGGAAGCATATAATGTGCACATAATAAGGCAAGTTGTAATTTATCAATTTTAAGTTCTTTGGCGATATTATTGAAAAACAATACGCCTTTTTTTGTTTCTTTTAAACTTGAAGGAATTCGATTAGGTTCAATAAGTAATAAGCCTTGTAGAAATATAGAACGAATATGAACACTTCCGCCTTCAGAAATAAATTTTTTAATTGTATCAGACCTAAGTACTTTTTGGTTAAATATATTTCCAGGCAACTGTATAATTTTTATAGAAGGGTCTATTATCATATCTTTTTCTTCGTAAATTGATAATCCAAATTTAGAAATAATTCTTTTTTTTAATAGAGATTCAATATAATTTTTAATATTAAAGTGATGCCAATTAGAAGGTTTATGTAAAAAAAGGTTATTAACTTTACTTACATTTAGTTTTTTCATTATTTCAGAAAATAATAATTCTATGCTTTTATTTGGGTAATTATTTAAATCTGGAATTTTTGTTGATAATTTTGGATAAATATTATGTTTCTTTATCCATGACCCTAAAATTTTGTGAGAATTTTCATAAGCATAAGCAGTATCAAAACTATCATAATTTTTACTATAGCAATAATTTAGAAATTTGATTTTATCTTTAGTAGATATATTTTTTATTTTATTTGCTATGCCATAGTTAGTACCTAGTTGGGCGGTACCTACTATAATATGATTTTTTATATTAAAAAACTGCATTATCTTTATTTATTCTATTTTACCTATCATAATTTATATTATAGACATATTAATTATATAGTTGATATTTGTATTATTGACTATATTTAATGTTGGTGAATTATGATTGATAAAAATAATATTCGAAATTTTGCAATAATAGCTCATATAGACCATGGTAAGTCAACCTTATCTGACAGATTGATTGAGTTTTGTGACGCTATTAGTAATAGATTAATGAAAGATCAAATTCTTGATTCTATGGAAATAGAACGAGAAAGGGGAATAACTATTAAAGCTCAGACAATTCGTTTAGAATATAAAGCTTCTGATGGTAATAAGTATATTTTAAATTTAATTGATACTCCAGGTCATGTTGATTTTTCTTATGAGGTTTCAAGGTCATTGGCTGCATGTGAAGGTGTAATATTATTAGTCGATGCAAGTCAGGGCGTGGAGGCACAAACTTTAGCGAATACTTGGTTAGCATTAGAGGCTGATTTAGAAATTATTCCTGTTTTAAATAAAGTTGATTTACCTGCATCTGATCCAGAAAAAGTTAAGGCACAAATAAATGATTTAATTGGGCTAGATACTAAAAATGTATGTAATGTTTCTGGCAAAACTGGCGAAGGCGTTAAGGAGCTACTATCAGAAATTATAGATAATATTCCATCTCCAGTTGGAGATATTAATTATCCTTTAAAGGTTTTATTAATTGATGCATGGTATGATTCTTATTTAGGTGTGATGGTTCTCGTAAGAGTACATGATGGTACCTTAAAAAAAGGTATGAAAGTAACTTTAATGAGGTCTAAACGAGAATATCAAATTGAACAGGTAGGTATTTTAAATCCAAAACCAAAAATTGTAGAGAGTTTATCCGCAGGAGAAGTTGGTTTTATTACAGCGGCAATAAAAAATGTATCAGATGCATGGGTAGGAGACACAATTACTGAAATTAAAAACCCCGCTTTAAAAGCTCTACCAGGTTTTAAAGAGAGTATTCCAGTTGTTTTTTGCGGTTTATATCCTACAGATGCAGGAGAGTTTGATAAATTAAGAGAGTCGTTATCAAAGTTAAGGCTTAATGACACATCGTTTCATTTTGAAGTAGAGTCTAGTGCGGCATTAGGTTTAGGTTTTAGATGTGGGTTTTTAGGTTTGTTACATTTGGAAATAGTTCAAGAAAGGTTAGAAAGAGAGTTTGATTTAGATTTAGTTACCACAGCTCCTAGCGTTATATATGATTTATATATGCATGATAATAAAGTATTAAAAATACATAACCCAGCAGACTGGCCAGATGTTACTAAAATTTCTAGTATTCAGGAACCATGGATACGAGCAACTATTTTTAGTCCGGATGAATATTTAGGAAAAATTTTAAGTCTTTGTAATGATAAAAGAGGAATACAGATAGAATTAAGTTATGTTGGAAAAAGAGTCATGCTTGTATATGATTTGCCTCTAAATGAAGTTGTATTTGATTTTAATGATACATTAAAATCCATTAGCAGGGGCTATGCTAGTTTTGATTATGAGATAAAAGATTATAAAAAAGGCGATTTAGTAAAGGTGAGTATGTTAATTAATGCAGAAAGTGTTGATAGTTTATCCTTTATAGTTCATAGAGGTAATGCTGATGGTAGAGCCAGAGCTATTTGTGAGAAGCTAAAACAATTAATTCCTCGACAACTATTTAAAATAGCAATTCAAGCTGCAATAGGAGGTAAAATAATAGCAAGAGAAACCATAAGTGCATTGAGAAAAGATGTGACTGCTAAATGCTATGGTGGAGATATTACTAGAAAGAAAAAGCTTTTAGAAAAACAGAAAAAAGGCAAGAAAAGAATGAAGCAGGTAGGTAATGTTGAAATTCCTCAAGAAGCTTTTTTAGCAGCATTAAGAATAGATACTACTTAAGACTTATATTTAATTCTTAATAATAAATATATAATAAAAAAAATAACAGTAAAAAAAAATACTGGTAACTCTAATATAGGAAGTATTATTTTAAACCATATGTCTGTATCAATTTTTAATTGAATATATGAGCTTTCTACAACTTTTTGTAGACCAATAAGTGAATTAACATGCAGTATTCTCCATATTTCACCGAGATTAATATTTGGCTTTTTAAGTGAGCAAAATAACAAAATAATAAAAATTAAAAAAAAAATATATTTAATTATTCTCATATTTTGTTATAGCTTTCATATATATAATTTAGGAGTAACAATAATTGTTAACTTATTTTCAAATACTTCAATTAGTATCTTTCGCATTTCTTATGTCTTTGGGACAACTATTATTTAAGAAAACTGCTTTGTCAATATCTTCTGAAGGAGGCTTGAACTTATATGAAGGAATTATGAAAGCTATGCTAGTGCCGTGGCTTTATATGGCTTTATTCGTTTATGCATTAGCAACAGTCTGTTGGTTATATATTTTACAAAGAATTCCATTATCAATAGCTTATCCTTTTTCTGCTCTTGCTATGATAATTGTTCCTGTCTTTGCAATGATTGTCTTTGGAGAACGTTTGAATTATTCATATTGGATTGGTTTAGTTCTTATTCTATTAGGTATATCAATAATAGGTCAATAATATATTGACGTTCATATAATGAACGATATATAATAATTTTGTTCATTCTGTGAACGATAAATAAATTATGTAAGATTGTTATAATGAATAATCATGAAATAAAAAAAGATGATATGACTTTGAATG
>CEUL01053371.1_pt1 | contig 15817 bp, 11 predicted proteins | sample 427021 | NCBI WGS metagenome assembly CEUL01 (sample SAMEA2622800, study PRJEB7988) | marine metagenome | isolation source: saline water (ENVO:00002010), including | reverse complement strand
TTGGTTCTTGAGCTGCAGATGAAATTACAGAGTTTTTAAAACCTGCCCACGGTTCTAAATCTCCTGTCTCAAATGTCCCGTTTTCTAGAAGGTTGCCTTGTACCTCAGTAACAATTTCAATTTCTGGATCTGATCCAGGTCCACTTAGTAAGTTAGGCTTATAATTTGCATAATATTCTCCTAATTCAGTAAGCATATCATTTTCATCGTATAAAACAGATGAAGCAATTTTTGGAAAATTTGGTGAGTCTTTTGTTCCACTAAACCACGCAAATCTTTTCACATATTTTCTATTATATAGTTCAGGTAGAAGTGTTCTCATTGTCCCTAATATTTGTGAGGTTGTATATCTATTATCCTCTATTGTTACAGCAAGATTATCTCTTACAGCCATTTCAGTTATCCAAATAGGCTTATTATACTTTTGAAATACATTATCGACTGCTTCAATGAAAAGTTGTGGATTATTTCCTCTATACAAATGAATACATATAAAATCAACCCTAAGATTTTCTTGTTCTGCTCTTAACATAAATTCATCTAGCCAACCATTATTCAATCCGGCAGGGGCAGGGCTACCTAGTGGAACACCAATTTCTTCAAGTTTTGGCCATAAACTTATTGCTTCATCTACAGTTAAATTGGATTGTGTCTCTAGATCTGGTTCGTTAAAACCTAATACATTTTTAACTTTCCCTGCATTGACAAGATCTTTAATTTTATCTATTTCAACATTATTTACACTTCCTGATCCCCAAAACATGGGAACAAATTCAACACTATCAGGTATATTTTCTTTTAAGTCCCTATTCCAAGAGTAGTGCCAGAATGGCTTTAGTCGACCTATTCTTGTTGACCATGTAGTTTCTTTATAGGCCATTCCTATTCCTTTTTTTGTTTCTATATCCACATCAATACCAACACCTGAAAGAGGAGGTGCATTTTGAGCTCTTTCTAATCTTGATATATTCAAATCATCATCTGAGCAATTCATTAAGGAAATTGAAAAAATAAATAGAATTAAAATGTTTAAATAATTTATTTTCATAATTAATAACCTGGATTTTCAACTAATTTTGGATTATCTGCAAGTCTATTTAGACCTAAAGCATAATAATAATTTCTTTCTGGATGTAATCTTATCCCACCTACATCTCCATCAGCCATTTCCATGGTGTAAGTATTATCATTTGCATTATATCTGTAGTGCAGTCTGTGTCTTCTAACATTATCTAGCTCTTCAACAGCTATTCTCCATCTTCTTAAATCCCAAAATACATGATCCTCAAAAGCAAGCTCGCATCTTCTTTCTTGTCTTATCTTACTTTCCGTTATGTCAATATTAGATAGTGATGGCATACCAGCTCTATTTCTTATTTCATTCATTACATTTACCATATCACCATTAGGATCACCAAGATAGTATGCTGCTTCAACATAGTTTAAATATATCTCGCCAAGTCTATATATAATATAATCGGTGCTTGATCGACTGGCATCAGGCGTTGAAGGGTTTGTTCTTTTTCTGATAAGAAGACCAGTTGCTAAACTTCCTGTTAATTTAGATGGTCCATTTTTTGGCCATCCAGCTTTATTTCCTGCCATTGATCTATGAAAGAAAACAGTACCACCTTTAAATGATGAGCCTGGATAAAATATTGAAGCTCTCATTCTAGGGTCTCTTTGTTCAAAAAATATATTTGGGTCAATTGGTGTTGAATCATCAAATATTGATCTATCCATTTTTCCTGATTTTCCATCAATAAAATCAAATTGTTCTAGCGTTTCAAGATATACTGTGTAATTAGAACTCCAATTAAATCCAAATCCAGCTGGTTGAGCTAGAGCATCCCATTGATGACTTTTTCCTGCGTCGTAGTCATATTTTTCACTAAAAATTATTTCAGGATTTCCATTTTCATCAATAAATAAATTATTAAAATTTTCTACTGGATCAGGTTCTTCATTGTAAAGAGCGAAAACACCTGATTGAATTATTTCTCTTGATGCGTCAAGAGATTTTTTATAATACAATTGTGCTTCTTCACTTGGAAATCCAAGTAAACCATCTAATTGCTCATTTCCAAAGTTAGCTATACTAGCTGCATATAGCATTGCTCTACTTTTGAGAGATAATGCAACCCATTTTGTGATTCTACCTTCATCTCCGGATTGAGATGGAAGAAGGTTAGAAATTTCATCCATCTCATTAGAAATAAAGTCGTATATCTCTTTTTCTGAATTTCTTTCTTTATAGACTTCGTCATAACTTCCTTGAACAGGTATCACATCAGTAACAAGTGGAACCCCTCCAAATCTCTTAGCCATCTCAAAATATGCATGAGATCTTATAAATCGAGCTTCTGATACTCTAGTGTTTATAAAGCTTTGACTTAAATTTTCAGATTGAGGAAGTTTTGTAATCATTTGATTACATTCTCTTATTAAAGAATAGTCGTAATAATCTAAAACTTTTCCAATCAGACCATTTTCATTATAATCAACATCAAGAACTTGGGTGTATGGGGTTTGCCAAGAAACACCGTAGTTTCTAGATTCGCCTCCGAAAGAACTTATCAAACCCATATTTAAATTTCCATTACCAGATTTTATATGAAATTGTGCACGATCATATAAATCAAATAAGAATGCATCTGCAAGGGTAGGATTATCAAAAACCATTTCATCAGATATAATATCGTTCCTTGTAAGATCAAAAGGGTCATAGCATCCTGTTATTAGAATGAAAATAAGTGAAATTAATTTATTGCTTTTATTCATATTTTTAAAAAAGTATTCTAAGTCCTACTGTGTAAGATCTTGTTATTGGATATCTTCTTGTTGCTTGAGTGTTAGGATCAAATTCTGGGTCAAATGAGTTCTTATAAATACCGAGATTTGTCCACGTTATAAGATTTTCTGATGCAACGTATATTTGAGTTGATTTTAATCCAATTTTTGAAAAAATTTTCTCTGGAATATTATACGACAGATTTATATTTTTAATCCTCAGATACCTCACATCTTTTAACCAAAAGTCAGATATTTTTGAGTTGTTGCTGTTAGCTGATAAACTTGCTGCGGGCAATGTTGCATTTGGATTAATATTTATATCTGGATTATCTGGGTGGGGCTGCCATGCATAATCATAATGATAAGATAATGGTATAGATCCATTACTAAACATATTTGCTGCTGGACCATTAATATAGATACTAAATTTTGATGCACCTTGTAAACTTGTACTCAATTTTAAATTTTTATAGCTTAAACTTATTCCCATTCCATATGTTATCTCGGGCATATTAGTAGCATATCCTATTAAATCTTGATCTCTAAAGTTTATAGTATCATTTTTATCGAGATCTATGTATTTAATATCACCAGGTCTTAGTGTAAGATTTCCATTACCATCTTGAATTATTTTATGGTTATTAATTTCATCCTGAGTCATAAAAATTCCATCAGATATGTAACCAAACCTTCTATTTACCCATTGACCTTCTCTACCAAAAATTCTGATATAATCAGGGTCAGTAAATTTCTCTAAATCTTTTCTAATTATAAACTTTTCTTTGCTGTAAGCGAAATTTGGAGATATTTCTATTTTGATATCACCTACATTTTGTTGATATATTCCTGATAATTCTAATCCTCTATCATCACTTACATTGATATTAGTAAGCGGTAGATTAAAACCACCTTCCTCAGCAACTGCTTTTTGATCATTACTTAATATATTTTCTCTTTTACGGTAAAATAAATCTAATTCAAGTTGAAGACGCCCTTGTAAAAATGAAGATTCTAAACCTATATTATACATCGACATAATTTCCCAAGATAGAAAAGGATTAACTTCTCCTATGGTTCTAATTGTTGTCTCTGAATTATTTAATCCAAATAAATAAATATTTTGAGATTGATATCCAGCTAGATAATCAAAACCACTTATTCCATTAGCAGTATCATCCCCAAGTTGTGAGTAAGATGTTCTAAGCTTTAAACTAATATTTTCTCCATTTGAGAAAAATGGTTCATCAGAAGCTATCCAACCAAAAGAAAAACTTGGAAAATAACCCCATCTACTCTCAGGAGCAAATAGTACGTTTCCGTCTGCCCTAAATGTTGATTCAAATAAATATCTGTCTTTGAATCTATAATTAACTCTTGTCACAAAACTTTTTCTGCCTATATTAGAACCTGAAAATCCATCATTGGTTTGCTCATTTTCTGATCCTATAAATAGCTCCGGTATAGATGTTGTAAATAAATTTTTTCTAGTTGCTGAAAATTGACTAAATCTTCTACTTGTTTGTTCAGCTAGAATTAAAATTTTAAAATTATGCGAGTTAATTTTTTTAACATATTCAGCAGAAAGTAAAGGGTACAACATCGTTCTTCTATATTGTGAGTTTGAAATTGATGAAATTCCATTTCCTACACCTTCAAGTGATAGGGTATCCAAAGATTGTATATACCTATAAACATTGTAGGGATTTCTAAATGTTTTTTCAGATTTATCCAAGACCTGAATATTCATATCAGCTCTTAATGTTAATCCATCAATTTTTGGTATTTTGTATTTTAATCCGATCTTTCCTCTAAATGTATTGTCAATCCTATCATAAGTACCAAATATATTTCTATAGGATCTAGCTAAAGGATTTCTATTTCCTGTAGTTGAACCAGAATAAGCTACAAATGGTTTTGAAAGATCTGGAATTAATATGTCTTCAGGTAAAGATGTTGGATAAATTGGTTGTGCTGTTGATAAATCAATCCAAATATTAGATAGAGCATTATTGGAAGGTCTTTCTCTAAGATCTTGCCTGTAAGATAAATCAATACCAAAGTTTAGATTATTATTTATCTCAATATCTAAGTTAGATCTTACATTATATCTTTTATAATCAAAATCTCTTGATCTAAAAAAACTCTCTTGATCTAAAAATCCAAATGAAGTATAATATTTCACATTTCCTGATCCACCTGACACATTAAGGTTGTATTGTTGCATTGGTGCATTATTTTTAATTAATGCATCTACCCAATTTCCTCCTTCATACCCATCAACTTTATCATTAAATTTTTTTATATCGTCCTCAGAAAATGTGGCATTAGCATCTGAAAAATCATTTAAATTTGCTTCTCTTACAAGTTCTACATACTGAGATGGTGATACATGATCTAAAAATGCTGTAGCAGATTGTGCTGTATAACTTGAACTAAATGAAATTTTAGGTGTTCCATCACTTCCACGTTTAGTAGTAACTAAAATTACACCATTACCAGCTCTAGCACCATAAACTGCTGCTGAAGCATCTTTTAATACACTTATACTTGCTATGTCATTCTGATCAATTCTTGAAAAATCCATTTGAACGCCATCTACCAATATTAATGGGGCTTCACTAAAGCTTCTTATTCTTATCTGAGTATTTTCACCTCCAGGTAATCCTGAGTTTTGTCTAGTCATTACGCCTGGAACTTTACCGGCTATCAAATTAGATGAATTTGCAACTGGTACAGATAATAGTGTTTCTTCATTTATTGTAGCAACAGACCCTGTAATATTAATTTTTTCTTGTGACCCATACCCAACAACTATCACCTCACTCAATGTTTCGATATCTGGATCTAAATAAACATTAATAAATTGATTTCCATCTATTCTTATTTTTTTTGATAAATACCCAGCATAAGAAATTTCAATAAAAGAATTGATATCAGCACTCAATGTAAAATTTCCATCAATATCTGAAATCGTACCATTAGTTGTTCCTTCGATAATTATGGTTGCGCCAGGAAGACCTTCATTATTTTCATCACTAATTTTTCCATTGACTGTGATTGATTGAGATACCAAGGAAAAACTTAAAAAGTATGTTATAATGAAAAAGATATACTTCATATTTTCATTTATTATTCGCAAAAATAACATTAATTAATTTCTTCACCTTATCCCGTTAATATCATAATTTGAAAGATAATTCCAAATTAAAATATTTGCATCTATATCTCCATTTGAATATCCCTCTTTACCTGATGATATCTCATTAATTTTTGGCCAATCATGTCCGCCTCCTATAATTTTGTAGTGTTCAACTGTAGTACCTTTATCACCATCTTTCCAAGAGTATAGCTCAACTGTACTCCCATCATCAACATTTATATTTTCAATTTGACTTATTGTAGGTATTTCATTCGTATTATTATAATTAGCCCAGTAATTATTTGAATTTTCCTGAGATAAATAATAAGTACTTATACCATCATAGAAATCATCTGTTCCATGAATATTAATAATTGGAGTAGGGTGTATGGGTGAGCAGTAATTATAAGTATCAATAAACATATGTCCTCCAACAACACCAATTCCAGCAATTTTATCATTTAAAAGACATGCTAATTCATATGTAAGATATGCTCCATTTGAAAAACCACATACATAAACTCTTTCTAAGTCGATACTTTGAGATATGGATACCTCTTCTATAATATGTTCAATGTAGCCAACATCATCAACCGAGGTTGATTTTGAATTTTCTGCACCAAGGTGCCAGGTAGGATTCCCATAATCATCAAGAGTAGCTTGAGGATATATCAATATAAATTTCGCTGTATCAGCAATTGGTCTCATATCACTTGTATAATCCATATAACTTTGTGCATACTGTGATCCACCGTGGAGATTTATTACTACTGGAAGTTTTTCAGAATCATTAGATGATTCAGGTATATAAATCAAATATTCTCTATTTAGTTCATCAAAATTTGTATTGATAATATTTAAACCTCCCTCGAAATCATTCCCATTATCACAACAATCATTTTTAAAATCATCACATGAAAAGAATAAAAATAAGATTAAATAAATAAATTTTTTCACAGGTAAATTTTATGAATATTTAATTTGTAATTGAAACATAATCCTAAAAAAACGTATTATAAATAAAAAAAAAATTATGAAAAAATTATTATCTATAACATTATTACTACTACTGTTTAACTCAGCCTATGCTCAGAAGCTAACTGTAGATACTGAGAAAAGTAAAATAAAATGGATTGGTAAAGAAATTACTACCAGCTCGCATTATGGAACCTTAAAATTTTCAAGTGGTGAAATTACGTTAAAATCTGATGAAATTTCAGGTGCAGTTAGTGTAAATATGGAATCAATTAGTGTAGATGATTTATCTGGTGGCTCTAAAAATAGGTTAGAGGGTCACTTAAGATCAGATGATTTCTTTTCAGTAGAAAAACATAAAGAATCTAAAATTGAGGTTATATCATCAAAAAAAAATGGTTCATCTTATGATGTCAATGGAACATTGACAATCAAAGATATATCTCATCCGATTAATTTCACATTAGATATGAAAGATAAAATGGCTGAAACTAAACTAACTTTTGACAGATCAAAATATGATGTAAGATTTAGATCAGGATCATTTTTTGAGAATCTTGGAGATAAGTTAATTTTAGATGATATAGAATTAGAAGTAACTTTATACTTTAATTAGATTTCTTTTTATCTATATTTTGATTCTATTAGGTTTTTTAAGTTTTTTAGTGATTTTAAATAGTTTTTAAGGCTCATAACTCTAAGACCTATAAAATAATTTCTATCGTTTAGTAAGTTTTTAAGTTCTAAGTCTTGAAGATTATTGAAAACGTATTCTCTATCAACATACGATTTTGAGCTATTTCTTTTATCTTCAGCCCATAATCTTATCTTATCAGAATTTTCTTTTAGTAAAGATAAATTAACCTTCACCCTGTTCATTCTTGTTGTGTAAACTGCTTCTATTTCTCTGCTTACATCGTGATCATCAATAAGTACTAAATTTCCAGAATTTATTAAACTTTGAAAATAAATATCCTCTTGCGAAAAAGTATTCCACCATGTAATCATCCACTGATATATATTATTATAGTTTTCTTCCTGGTTCCAATAATTAAGATTACCATTTATATCATAACTATGACCGAACAAATAATTATCATGTAAATCAATTAATTTTGTCTTTTTTAGATTATTCGTAATATCACTAGTGATAATAAAATTAACTTTTTGCATATTTTCTAATTGCTTTAAATGGTTTTCACAATAAATAATATTATTATCAATTTCTTTAATAAGTGTAAATACTGATTTTTTTATTTCTTCAATTTCAAGATTAGATCTCGTACACCTGTCTACACTAAATGAGAGGATAATTCCAAGAAAAATTGCTAAGGTTTCGAAGATATATTTGCTGAGACTTTTCATCAGCTAAAATTACTACGATATGGCGTCTTTTAAAAATATTGCCTTGTGTTCTGAAATCTTAAAGAAAAACTTATGGTCTGATTTATTTTTAACCCTAACTTTTAAAAAATAATCTTCAAAGTTAATGGTATAGTGTTTTTCATCAACTTTAAATATTATTAGTTTATAGTATGGGATTGCTAATCCGTAGGTTGTTTGTTTTGATTTAAAATATACGATAATACCTTTTTTTCTTATTTCGATATTACATTCATTTAAGTCATAGGATTTAGAAAGTATCTCATAAATTTTATTATCAGATTTTTTTATAAGAAGTTTTTTTGATCCAACCCCGCCTTTTTTAATTTTATTAAATAAATCAAATTCTTTACCTACAAGACTTATGATTTCTTTCTCAATTACTGGATCTTTGTGTGATAAATTTCTTAACATAATATTATGATACGATTTGATTCAACAAATGATTTAAAATTATTTTTAGATGAGATGGTATATAAATATGAAAATACTGATTTTATAGAATCAGATCCTATACAAATTCCTTATCAGTTTAATAAGAGGCATGACATTGAAATATCTGCTTTTTTAACCTCAATAATTTCATGGGGAAATAGAAAAATGATAATTGAAAATGCAAAGAAAATGTTAGATATAATGGATTGGAGTCCCCATGATTTTATTTTAAATTTTAAGGAGAATGAAATTAAATCAATATCTTTTGTTCATCGAACATTTAATAAAAATGATTTAAAGTTTTTTTTTAGATCTCTAAAAAATATCTATAAAAATCATGGTGGATTAGAGAAAGTTTTTACGCCAAAAAAGAATGAAAAATTGGTCTTTGAATCTATAACAAGATTTAGAAATAAATTTTTTTCAATAGATCATGAATCAAGGACGAAAAAACATATTTCAGACCCCAAAAAAAAATCATCATGTAAAAGAATAAATATGTTTTTAAGGTGGATGGTAAGAGATGGAGAGGTTGATTTTAATTTATGGAAAAAAATACCGAAATCAATTTTGTCCTGTCCTCTTGACACACATACGCTACGAATAGCTAACAAATTAAAATTGATAAGAAGAAAAAGTAATGACTTAAAAACACTATCAGAATTGGATAATAAGTTAAGATTATATTGTCCAAATGATCCGGTGAAATATGATTTTGCCTTATTTGGATTAGGAGTTGAAAAAGAATTTTAAATTAATCGATTTTATTAAGTATTTCCCACCTTGCCAAACTAATTGGTATACTTCCTGCCTCATTAAATTTTTTAAAAAAATCAATTAGTGTAAACTCTTTATTTTCTTTTTCAAGTTTTTCAGCGTATTCAGCTACAATCTTTTCAGCTAAATATTTGCCAGTTATATATGAGGTTCCGTATCCTGGTTGCCTTAGATATAGATGCTGCTCAAATTGAAGAAGATGTGGTTCTCTATTCATCCACCTTCTTGGGGTCCACTTTACATGAACTTGACCTGCTTCCTCCATAGTCATTTGATTCGCATGAGCATATAGAGAACCTAATCCTCTTGCTGCTCTTTGAGCAATCATTATCCAAACAATTTCTTTTGATCTCGGGCTGTCATTATAGAGTCCAGCATGCATAAACATCTCCTCGACCCCAGTTGCTATCCCCTCATTCTTAGAATCGAATATATTATAAAGAAGGGCCTCTCTTCTAATTGGACTTGGATGAGGATTATCTCTTATTTCGGCAAGATCAAACCAATGAACAAAATGACTGTAAAGAGGTAATGGATCTAGATGTAATCCAATATTAAAGAAATTTCTATCATCCTTAGGCACAAAGGTCCCCATATGTTCTCTTAACGCTGGTTCCATGTTTTCTTTGAATGGCATAATCTCTTTTTCTTTGATAAATTTTATAAACCTTTGAACTCCAAGCTCTGTCATTTTTTCAAATTCCTCTGGTGTATTTGCAGCCACTAATTGAGGTAAATCTCTATTATTATGTTCTTCAAGTTTTAAAGATGACCAAGCCCTATCTAATTCTCTTTGAAGGAGGCGAACTTCATCCTCCCATGTCATTGGAACAAGGTGTACATTTTTTTGGTACCATGTATAATTTTCTTTACCAATACCAGAAGGCCCATTTTTAAATTTTGATTCATTTTCAAGCCAATTTATAAATTCAACTGTCGATTCATATGCTTTTTCAATTGCGATATTTATCTTATCTGTATCTTCTAAATTCAAATCTTTCTTGATTTTTTTTATGTTATCTCTTTGTTGCTTAAAATTTTCAATACCTGCTATCCAAAGATCTTTTGCGTTACCTGTTAAATTTTTTTTAGCCTGTTGTAGGAATGGTGTTATTGAATTAATTTCATTTAAAAATTGATTTTTAGAATTTTTATCTAGTGGTAAGTCATACATCCAATATTCTAATACTCCGTGATTTGTTGGGCCTTCGTGAGCAGGAACATCGCTTTGTCGCATCCATATAGTCTGATAAAAAGCTGGGTCTCTTTTCCATGGCATTAATACACGAAAATTAAAGTCATAACCATTCATTTCAGCTCTAATTATATGCCAGTCGATCTGGTTACTGATTGACCAATCATCAATCTTGAATTGATCTAAACTATTTCTTAACTCTTTATATTTTTTTTGATCGTTATTAAATCTCTTGTCTGTATAATCAGGTGCACCATTAAGTAAAGGTGGAGTCTCAAATTCTCTCCATTCTTTAAAGAGATCAATCAAATCATCATAATTATTTGACGAATCTTGCATAGTGTTAGATGAATAGTTACATCCTACGAATAGAAATAAAAAAAATATTTTTTTCATTGCTTAAATTTTAATGGATTGGTTTATATAATCATAAGTTTTTTTTACTGCATTTTCATCATCCATTGATGAAAGAACTTTATTGAATGGTTCTGCTCTAACTGATCCGTTATAATCGATATCAACTAAAAAATTTATAAAGTTTTTAATATCAATTACTCCTGTTTTTGATGGTAATTCTCTCTCATAATCTATTTGAGATTTAGGATCTCTACCAATAACCGCATCATTTAGATCGACAGTAACAATATCTTCATTAGTTAAAAATGAGTATTTTTCGATAGAATCTTCAGAGCAATACCAATGGAAGGAATCAAGTTGATACTTTATATTTTTAGAATCAATGTCTTCAATTAGGTCTCTCATCTCATCAATTGTATGAATAAAAGGGTATTTATCTCTATTCATAAGAGTTCTAACACCAACATATTCAAGTCCTAATTTTATATCAAATTCTTGTATTACCTCAGATATCATAGATATTCTATTTTTATGAAGACTAAAATTTTTTTTATAGGTCAATTCTTTATGAGTAGGCATTATCCAAGTATTAAGTTTATCAACTTTGAATTTTTTCATTGTTTGACAATAATTTTTAAGATTTGATAAGTGATCCCTAAAAATCGAATTATTATTCCTAAAGTCAACGGGTAGTCCTGCAGAATCCCAGGATAAATTATATATATCCATTTTTTCTTTAAATTTTTCTGCTTCGTAATCAGTAAAGTCTTTTAACTCTAAAATATTAGGTGATATTGCCTCATATCCATACTTTTTAGCAATATCTGCTAATTCATTTAATTTTAGACTAACTCCTATTGAACCTGGATTAAGTGATATTTTAAATTTTCTTCTTTTCTGAGATAAAATATTAGTAAATGGCAATACCGATCCAATTACTGCTGAGGAAAATATAAATTTTCTTCTTTTCATTTCATTTCATTATTTTCGTTACTAATATTAAATATCATGATTAAATATAAAGCGTTTTTTCTTATTATTTTTTTTACCCTGTCCTGTACTGAAAAAAAAAGTGATAACAATTATTCTGGAATGGTTCTAATTAAGGGTGATACTTTTCTGATGGGAAGTAATGACTCTGAAGGTCATCCCGACGAGAGACCTATGCATGAAGTCAAGATTAATTCGTTTTGGATTGATATAACAGAGGTAACTAATTTACAATTTAAAGAATTTGTTGATGCAACTGGTTATGTTACTACAGCAGAAATGAAACCGGATTGGAATGAATTAAAAAAAGATTTACCTCCGAATACACCAAAGCCTGACGAAAGTTTATTGGTTCCAGCATCATTAGTTTTTAAGAAGAATGAAAATATTACAAATCTAAATAATCATACTCAATGGTGGAATTGGGTTAAGGGTGCTAATTGGAGACATCCTGGAGGAGAAGGTACGTCTATTGATGGTAAAGATAATCATCCAGTAATTCATGTTAGTTGGTTTGATGCCATGGCTTATGCTAAATGGAAAGGGAGAAGATTACCAACTGAGGCTGAGTGGGAATTTGCTTCAAGGGGAGGATTGAAAAATAATAAGTATAGCTGGGGAAATGATCCTAATTTAAGCAAATATGCAAATACGTGGGAGGGAACATTTCCTAAAAATAATATAAAAATAGATGGATTCGAATCTACCTCACCTGTCAAATCGTACCCGCCCAATAATTATGGACTATATGACATGTCTGGGAATGTCTGGGAGTGGTGTTCTGATTTATACAATTTTAACTACTATAGTACACTATCCAATACTATAGCAGATAATCCTAAAGGACCAGAAAAAAGTTTTGATCCTAATGAACCGTATTCGGAAAAGAGAGTGGTTAGAGGAGGTAGTTACCTGTGTAGTAAATCATATTGTACTGGTTATAGAAATTCTATGAGAATGAAAAGTACACCTGATACTGGTTCAATGCATACAGGATTTAGAACTGTAAAAGATATAGACATTTAATAAATGAGATTATTATTTTTATTTTTAATATCGTTAAATACAAACTTATTTTCACAGGAAAATAAAAAAATTATTGATGATTTTATCATTGAAGGAATTGAATTATGGGGTATTCCTGGAATGAGTGTGGTAGCTGTTAATGATACTTCAACTTTATTTAAAAAGTCTTACGGTAAGCGAAACTATTTTTCTGATGAACTTGTAAACTCTGAAACTATATTTTCTATGGCTTCAACAACAAAGGCTTTTATTTCTATGGGACTTGGTATTTTAGTAGATAGAGATTCAATTAAATGGGACGATAAGGTTGTCAACCATTTGAAGAATTTTAAATTATCTGATGATTATATAACCAATGATGCAAGAATAAAAGATTTATTAACTCATAATCTTGGAATTGGTAATGAAGATAAATTGTGGACAACTGATAGTACTTCAATTAATGAATTACTTTATAATTTCTCTAAATCACCAAAAGAGTATCCTATAAGAGGAGGATACAAATATCAAAATATAATGTATGTAATTGCTGGAGAACTAATAGAAAAGGTTTCAGGTATAACTTGGCAAAAATTTATTGAGTCAAATATTCTATCAAAAATTGGTTTAGAATGTACATTTACATGGTCTAAAGATATTTTTAATTATAATAATTATACTCATCCACACTTAGACGACTATGAAGATGGTATCGTAAATGTTCCGTTTACCATTTCGGATCAGATTGGTGCGGCAGGAATGATGTGGTCTTGCCAAAACGATATGGAAAAATATTTAAAGTTTTTATTAAATAAATCTGAAGTTAATGGTGACAGGGTTTTATCTAAAGAGACATTTGAATATATTTTTGAACCTCAAATTATTATAGGAGATTCATTTTATCCAACCTCTAAATTAACCAAACCTAACTGGAAGACTTACGGATTAGGATGGTTTCAACATGATTATAGAGGATTAAAAATAGATTTACATACAGGTAGCTTGCAAGGATTAGTCGCGATAATTGCTCTTGTCAGAGATAAAAATATTGGTATTCAGGTATTTGCTAATCTTGATAATGCTGAGATAAGACATGCTATAATCTATAAGATTTTTGATTTATTATTATTCAATGATAATTCACGAGACTGGAATAGAGAAATATATGATTTATATATGGAAAGGAGAGATGACTATAAATTATCATATTTTGACACTTTCAAAGATAGAAATGCTGATACTAAATTATCTCTTGATTTAATTAATTATGTAGGTACATTTTCTAATGATATGTATGGAGACATTAAAGTAATACTTAAAAGAAAGAACGGGAAAAAAACAAAAAAAAATAGATTTTTAAATCTTGATGTCAACAGTAATATCAAAAATTTTGATCTTGAATGGTGGCAAAATGATACTTTTATTACGGATAAAGATGAAAAATGGAGAGAAAAGCTATTAGTTGATTTTGAGGTTAATAGTGGAAAGGTGAAAAGTCTAAAAATTTATGGTACTAAATTTGTTAAGGTTAATTAAAATCAATTTTTTAATATTCTTATTTTTTTCATGTGATGAGATCAATAAAAAAGATAAAAATGTAATAATTATTTTAGCAGATGACCTTGGTTATTCTGATCTTAGTTATTTTGGATCCGAAATAAAAACTAATAATATTGATTTTTTAGGAAAAAATGGAGTGGTTTTCACAAATTTCTATAGTTCACCTCTATGTGCACCTTCAAGAGCAATGTTACTCTCTGGCAATGATAATCATACATCAGGAATAGGAATACAAGCATATAATTCTGATCTATATGGATATGAGGGAGTTTTATCAAAAAGAGTAAAAATTATTCCTGAAATTTTAAGAGAATATGGCTATAAATCATTTTTATCCGGAAAATGGCATATTGGAGGTGATCCTATAGATAGAGGATTTGATAATACATTTACACTTTTGCCAGGAGCTTTTACTCATTACGATAATAATAAGCCAATTGAAGGTTATCCAGATACAGCTTTTTCCGAAAACGGTAAAAAGGTGCTTTGGCAAAATGGAAAATATTCTAGTGATGTATATACTGATAAAATGATTGATTTCATTAATAATTCCAATGGATCATCTTTTTTTGCTTATTTATCCTACACTTCACCTCATTGGCCACTCCAAGTTGATAAAAATCATTCAGATAAATATTTAGGAGTTTATGATAATGGGTACGAGGAAATTAGAAAAAAAAGATATGATAATCTCATTTCAAAGGATATTTTACCTGGTAAAACAAAAATAGATAAAGACTTTTCAGAGTCATGGAATATTTTAACCGATGATCAAAAGAAAATAGAATCAAAGAAAATGGAGGTTTATGCTGGAATGATAGATAATTTAGATTTTAATATAGGTAAATTATTAGACTTTTTGAGATATAAAAAAATTCTTGATAATACCATTATAATTTTTATGTCTGATAATGGAGCTGCTGCAGAGGATTTTTTCTATAACAAGACTTATGGGCCTTATATTCAATCTAAATTTACATATGATGGAAATATGATTGGCTCTCCAGAGTCATTTGCATCAATAGGAAAAGAATGGGCTCAAGTAATAACATATCCTTTTAAACTTTACAAAGGGTTTAGTACGTCTGGTGGTATGTTAGCACCTTTAATTATATATGGTTTGGATGATGTAAAACCACAGATTTCAAAAGAATTCACCTCAATAATGGACATTGCACCTTCTATTTATCAAATTTTAGGAATTGAAT
>CEUL01148787.1_pt1 | contig 15859 bp, 13 predicted proteins | sample 427021 | NCBI WGS metagenome assembly CEUL01 (sample SAMEA2622800, study PRJEB7988) | marine metagenome | isolation source: saline water (ENVO:00002010), including | reverse complement strand
GGGGGGGGGGTCTGCTAGGTAAATGAATGCTGCCCGGGCGCGCTGGGTAACACTGCCAGCTAATTTTCGTGCCGTTTTGTTGGTATCGGCCGGGGCGATTCTGCTGACAGTAATGGCCGTATTCGTAAAAATCCTTGGTGATCGGATGTCAGCGGCTCAGCTTATGTTCTGTCGGGCACTGGTTGGATTCCTACTTTTTGCTCCATGGCTCATGGTTACCGGGGGCTTTGATATCATCCGAACAAAGCGCCCATTTCTGCACCTTCAGAGAGGATTTTGGGGTGCTTGTGGTAACTTTTGTTTTTTCTATTCGATCACCCATCTGGTGTTAGCCGATGCGATGGCGCTCCAATTTTCCCGACCGCTTTTCATGATCCTGCTTGCATTTGTGTTTCTTGGCGAAGTGGCCGGAAAACATAGGGTAGCGATTACATGCTTTGGATTTGTTGGGATTCTCGTGATGTTACGCCCATTCGGGGGAGGTTTCGATCCGGATGGGTTGGTCGCCGTCGCGGGAGCCTTGTTTGGGGGAATGGTGGTAATCTGTATCAAAAAACTTTCGTCCACCGAGCCGACCAGGCGGATCATCTTTTATTACGCGCTCTATATGATGTTGTTTTCTTCTATTCCGGCGGCTGTTTTTTGGGTCCACCCAACTTGGAACGAAGTCTGGCTGCTAGTCCTTGTAGGATTTCTAGGCATAGTAGGCCAGTCCTGTATCACCCATGGCTTTACCCTGGGCGAAGCCACGATTACGGTGCCATTCGACTACATGCGAATAGTTTATTCAGCAATCTTCGGGATATTCCTATTTTCTGAAATACCCAGTTGGTGGAGCCTTGCTGGTGCAATCCTAATAGTTGGTAGTAATCTATATTTAGTAAAATGCAGATGACGGTGGAAAACGCGATAATTAAAAAGAGTCCGGCTAAGTCACTCCTCAAAGTCCTGAAACCAATTGATACGCTGCTGATATCTCTCTCTAATATTTAATAGTTCGGGGCTGAAGAGCGGGTTATAGTTTAACGCCTTTGACCCTGACCGCATGAAAGGTTTTTTTCTGGCTGTTTTGATCAATCGAAAGAGTCGGGCGACATTTAAGTTATGGAACCGATAAGAAAATTGAGCGGTAACAAACTGGCAGTTGGCCTGTTTGGATTTAATTGCGATGGCGGGTTGGCTTGCTCTACCTTTCCGGATCGCTGGGATGCAAGCTGGAAAAATTGTCGCGAGCTCGCGGTTCGTGCGGACGACGCGGGTATCGACTTCATTCTGCCACTAGGCCGCTGGATCGGGTATGGAGGGGAGACAAATCATAACGGTTCCAACTTTGAGAGCATTGCTTGGGCGTCTGGCCTATTAGCTGTGACGCAAAATATAATGGCCTTTGGAACTGTTCATGTAACCGCATACCCGCCGGCCGTCGCGGCAAAACAGATGGTGACAGCGGATCATATTAGTGGGGGGCGGTTTGGGCTGAACATCGTTTGTGGGTGGTATAAAAAAGAATTTGATATGCTTGGGGTGGAACTAGACGACCATGAGCGGCGTTATGATTTGGGGCAGGAATGGATTGATTTGGTAACTCGGATCTGGACTGAGGACGAGCCATTCGACTTCAAAGGTGAGTTTTTCCAAACTAAAGGCACGGTGCTAAACCCCAAGCCAGTGAGCCGGCAGCGGCCGATGGTGGTTTGCGCGGGGACATCGGGCAGAGGGCGAGAATATGCGGTGAGGAACGCCGATATGCTATTTCATACATTTTACGATTACGACAAATTTACAGAAGATTGCACCAACCTCCGGAGCGCCGGGCGAGCTATTGGCCGTGACGTTGGCCTGTTTACTAACATCGGGGTCGTCTGTCGGCCCACTCAGAGGGAAGCCGAGGAATATCACCATCATTATGCGGTCGATTATGCGGATACCGAAGCTTGTCGGATAATGATGGTGGAGCGGGGAATTGACACAGATGCGATTTCAGAGGACGACCGGCGTCGTTTTCACATGCGTGCAGCTACAGCCAACGGTGCAACCCCAATCGTAGGCGACCCCGATAACGTGGCTGAACAGCTCGCTAGATTATCAGAAGCCGGCGCCGATGCCGTAGCAATGGGTTTACCAAACTATCTAAATGATCTTCCGATAATTGTTGAGGAAGTCCTGCCGCGGCTGGAAAATCGGGGACTACGATAGGTGTTGGCCTGATCCTGCAAAGTAGTTTGTGGGGTCAAAATCTTAAATGATTGCGGCAACCTCTACGTTTTCAACTCGAATACGCTCTATAATTATACTAATTGGAGGTACCGAATGGAAAATCTGCATAGGTCTCACCCATCTCTAGAGAAAACGGGTAACGACACATACACCCAAACCCGAATGATTCTGATAAGTTTGAATTACTGACCCACCGGCAGGAGCATGCCCATGCCTTCCAGACTGTCAGCTTTCGGTATCACTTTCGGTATCGCTGCACTAATGACCTACGTGTTAGTGACGGGACGAGAACTTCTGATCCCCTTCGCGATCGCTGTTTTGATTTGGTATGTAATTACCGCGCTTTCTCGGTTGATAGGAGGGTATACAGGGGTTCCGGGCTGGTTGGCTCTAACCTCGTCGATAGTATTCTTCCTTATTATTCTGGGGCTGATAGTGGAGCTAATCAGCGGTAATATTGCATCTGTTCGAGATGCTGCACCGATGTATCAGACAAATCTGGAAAGGTTGATCGACGGTATTACGCGGTTCGGTGGGATGACGGAAAGGCCAACGATTGCCCATGTGATTGACCAGATTGACGTGAAAGCGCTAATTAGCGGAGTTGCGACCGCGGTTGCTAAAGTTGCTGGAAACGCTGGATTAATTGTGGTTTATGTCATTTTCCTTCTAGCCGAACAGCGTACTTTCTCCCGCAAAATTGAGGCCCTTTTTCCGGGTGCGGAGCGGCGGGAGGAGGTTCAGCTTATCTTATCAGAAATTCAGAAACGGACGCAGACCTATATAGCTGTGAAAACCCTTCTTAGCCTTCTGACTGCCGTGATCAGTTACATCGTTTTGGTAGCAGTTGGATTAGATCTTGCCGGATTCTGGGCATTTGTAATTTTTCTTCTAGCATACATACCGACCATTGGATCTCTTCTAGGTGTTATCTTCCCAGCGCTCATGGCGCTACTACAATTTGGCGGTGGAAGCGAATTCTTGATAATTGCGGTCGGGCTGGGAGCGGCGCAGATTATAATTGGCAACGTTCTAGAACCCCGGATGATGGGGAAATCACTCAACCTTTCTTCGCTGGTCGTGATCGTATCACTTGCAATCTGGGGGTCTATCTGGGGCGTTACCGGCATGTTCCTCTCAGTACCGATTACGGTAATACTAATGATTATCCTCGCTGAATTCAAACAGACCCGGCCGATTGCTATATTACTGAGCGCAGACGGAAGGGTTTGATAGGCGTCTGGAAACAACTAATTTAGGAAACCGTTGGAACGTAAAGAAACAGTTTGGCCGAAATTATAGCTAAGTTCATATGCTGCGCCTAAAAAATACTCCGCCGGTAGTCTCTGGACCGATAAATTAGCCGATAAGAAACTACTAAAAGTACCCTAATGTGCTCCACCATAGATAAAGTAAGGGCATCATTATTATCCATGCTATGGAGCACATTACTAAGATCAGTCGCACCATCTGGCTGGCAGATATACCGCCGAGATGTGCAGCCAGAACAAAGGGCGGGAACTGATAGGCAAACATGGCCATCGCCCAGTTCAGAGGTTGGGTAAGTAAAACTGTTCTTAGAGGCCAGCCAGTAGCGGCGGCTATTTCCGTTGCAATCGTTGTCATAATTGCGGGCTGTCCAGGTACGGTAGTTAAGAGACCCATGGCGGACCCGACCCCACCAACAATTACAAAATTTAAAAAATTATGCTCGGCATTAAGTGGCACGATGTCGAAAAGGAAAAGGCTTATAAAAGCGCCAAGCCCGGCATCCGCGACGAGTGCCCCCATGCCTATTACACCCGCGACGAAGAACCACGGAGCGTAGGAGACCTTTCCTACCATAAAGGAAGCGGGGACCATCCCAACTCGAGGTAACATACAAATAACCGCGGCGCCGAGTGCAACCCATGCAGGGGAAACTCCATGGGCGAAGTCAGTTAGCCAAAGTCCTAGCGCGGTGGTTAATACGAGAATAAGGCGGGTTTGTTCTGATGATGAGCTCGCAGGCTCCAAGACGCTTTCCACATTCTCGATACGGTCGGCATACAACGTCCGGCAAACGATGGGTATCGAAATCATCGATACGATCCCTATAACCGGGAAATTGGCGATCAGGTACTCAGCATACGTAAATTTTATGCCGTGAATACTTTCTGTGGCGCCGAGCCAAGCTAGGTTAGGAACGGCGGCGGGGAGCACAGATAGGCTTGGGTAAATCGATCCGGCCGCAACAGCAAGCCCCATCCCGGTTCGGCCCCGGCTGCCCGGTTCGAAGCCAACCTGATCCGCCAACGCCATAAAAATTGGCATCATTATGACGATACGTCCGGTATTGGATGGAATTATGAAACAAAGGACCGTACCCACCACAGTAATTCCGCACAATATACCGAAATAATTTCGCGGGAAGATTTTTAACAGTCTGCTTGCAAGGGTGTGCCCAAACCCTGTTTCTTGCACTGCGGCGCCAACGATGAGCCCGCCGAAGATCATCCACACCGCTGTCGAGTTGAAACCGGAGAAAACGGTCGGCGCCCCGGCGTCGGTCAAGACCATGGCAAGGAAAAAGAAGATTATCGCGGTAAAATACTCCGGAACAACTCCACTCGCCCATAACGATACAGATATGACCACCACTGCGGCTATCCGCATAATATCTGGAGGCGTCCCATCTGGTGGAGGCTGCAACCAGAGAAACGCGCCCAACAATAAGCCGACTAGGGTCACCGCTGCGGGCAATATGCCAATCTTCTTTTCCATAATGATGAACCTGCGCGGTGACTGGTATGGTGTCAATGCGATACAATGCGTATGAAGTTATCCGTATGGTGGATAGGGGTAAGGTCGCACTATGCGGTAATACTAGAATTCGGGGTAAACCATGAATAATGCTGAGCTTATTGTTCAAATCCTAAAAATGGCGGGGACTACTTTTGGCTTCGGTATACCTAGCGGTAACGTTTTGCCGCTGATGGATGCTATGCGTAGGCATGATCTACCCTTCGTCCTTACAGCACATGAGGGCTCCGCTGGTTTCGCTGCGGATGTGATGGGCCGTATGACTAATGCGCCAGGTCTTGGGATAGCGACCTTAGGGCCCGGTGCGACTAATCTTGCAACCGGTGTTGGAAACGCATGGCTCGACCGATCACCGATGATCGCAATTACCTGTAACTTGAATACCGACCAGCTCGGCCGGCGGATACAGATGTATATCGATCATCACAAGTTATTCATGCCGATTACTAAAGCGACATTAGCTATTCGTGAGGGCTCTGTAGCAGAGACCATTACGAGGGCTGTGCGAATTTCAATGTCAGAACCTCGCGGACCGGTGCACCTTGACTTGCCAGAGGACGTCGCACTGGCATTGGCAACCGAGCCGATACCCAATGTAGAAACCTTTATCCGGGTTCCACCTGCTAGCCCCCAAGCGGTTGAAGAAGGTATCGAATTACTCGCCGCAGCCAAGCGCCCGGTCGCAGTACTCGGATCCAGTGCGATGAGGATGAGTGACCCCAGTCTGCTTTTATCCTTTGTCGAGCGCCATGCACTTCCCTTTGCGACGACTACTATGGCAAAAGGCATGATCGATGAGGACCATCCCCTGTCCCTTGGCTGTATAGAGCGGGGAAAGCGGCAAATTCAAAGGGCTTTTCTACGCTCATCCGACCTGATTGTGGGCATCGGATATGACACAATCGAAGTAGAATATGAGGCTTGGATTGGCGCAACACCGCTACTTCAGATAGACATTGATAAGGTCGATGTCGCAATATCCGTTCAAGTCAAAGGAGAAGTGACAGGAGATCTGGACGCCTCTCTGTCTTTAATGGTTGAGGCTCCAGCGAGCGATAATGAATGGGTAGAAACCCAGATAGCGGATCACCGGGTTGCCTTCCAAAAAGCCCTTCGGCCCGCCTCGGAGGTCTTTACGCCGCATGAAGCAATAGACATTGTACGCGATCTATTGCCCACCAACGGTATCCTGACCTTTGATGTTGGGGCTCATACCCATCAGATTGCGAGCCAGTGGACAGCACATGCACCGAAGACCTTTCATATCAGCAACGGCTGGTCTTCGATGGGTTTCGGACTGCCCGCAGCAATCGCGGCTAAGCTGGCTCGTCCTAATCTTCCGGTAGTTTGTATATTGGGCGACGGTTGCTTCCAGATGACTTGCGGAGAAATAGCGACGGCCAAGCGGCTTGGCATCAGCCTTCCCGTCGTCGTGTTAGATGATCGCTGGCTTGGGCTGATCCGGGTAAAACAAGAACGCCGGCAGCTTCCATTTTACGGAACCACTCTTCAGGAAGAGGCATATCAGGATCCACCGGAGCATTACTTCGGTGTGCCTGCTGTCGGTGTACGTAGTGGAGAAATTTTGCGCGTAGAATTAGAAAAAGCATTGCAAAGAGAGGGGCCGACAGTGATCGAGGCCATCGTCAACGCAGAACATTATTCTGAAACGGTTTTTGACTAGTTTGGCCGACGAGGCCAGAATGTCGACAGGAGCTTGAGAGAGAAGGTCAATGGGATATACGTTAAAGCAGCTATCTTCCGATTGTCGGGCAGCAATGGATATTGACCCCGGCCCAGTTGGCCGCGAGAAGGTCCGAGATTTCGTGGCCAAGGCCTGTAAGGATGATGAATTCGTGTCCGAGCACCTCGGGCCTGAAAACACTTTGGAGCGCCAAGTGATTTATGAGGACCCCAAACATAAGTTCTGTATTCTTGCCCACGTTTATGAAGGTGCGAAGGGTTCAAATCCGCACGATCACGGACCCAGCTGGGCAATTTACGCTCAAGCTGGCGGCGTCACGACAATGACTGCTTGGGAGAGGATTGAATCTCCGAAAGACGGGGCGCCCGGAAAAGCCCGAAAAATTAAGGATTATGATATGCATCGTGGAGATGCATATCTCTACAATGAGGGTGAACTACACTCACCAAGCCGCAAGTCAACAACGCGTCTTATAAGGGTTGAAGGGCAGGACCTTACGAATATTAAGCGCGATAAATATGAAGTTATCGTTTGAGTCAATAGTAGGCACTCTAGATTAGAAACCTCCCATAATCTCCACGTAATAGGCTAGATCAATGCTCGTAAGGTAGGCCGACATACTGTTCGGCTATCGAGGCCATAGCCTTTTCTGACGTAGCTAGATAAGCCATTTCATCTTCACGGGTACGCTGGTCGAAGGCATCATCACTAGGGAATCTATGAAGTAGCCGAGTAAGGTTCCACGAAAAGCGTGCGGCGCCCCAAACCCGTTTTAAAGCGACATCTGAGTAACATTCCAAATGATTGTCATTGTTGTTCTTGAAATGCTCGATTAGAGCGCGGGATAGGTAATAGACATCTGAAAAAGCTAGGTTTAATCCCTTCGCTCCAGTAGGTGGGACAATATGAGCGGAGTCGCCTGCGAGAAACATTCTGCCGTAACACATTGGTTCTGAAACAAAGCTACGAAGTGGTGCGATGGATTTTTCGATTGATGGGCCGGTTCGTATTGCATTAGCGAATTCATCTGGGAATCGCGCCTTCAATTCTCCCCAAAAACGATCGTCTGGCCAATCCTCCAATTTATCTTCCAAAGCACACTGGACATAGTATCGGCTTAAATTTTCATTTCGTTGAGAAGCTAATGCGAAGCCTCGGTCATGATTGGCGTAAACTATGTCGGCGAGCGGCGGTGTTTCTGACATAATTCCGAGCCAACCGAATGGATACCCCTTTTCATATGTTTTGAGCACATTAGAAGGGATTGAGCTTCGGCTAACTCCGTGAAAACCATCACAACCAGCGATGTAATGACATTCGATCCTATGTTGGAGGCCGTTCTTGACATATGTCACAAAAGGCTTGTCCCCCAAGAGATCATGGGGTTTCACATCCTCTGCTTCGTCAATAATCTGACCGCCGGCATTATCACGGGCCGCATAAAGATCTTCGGTAATTGCTGTCTGACCGTAAGCTGTCATTTTCCGGCCTGTATACTTCATTGTGTCTATGAGCATCTTCTCCGAACCAGCCCAAACGATGAAACTACCATCATGAGCCTTTCCTTCACGGTCCATCCGTTCGCTTAGTCCGATCGAGCGGAGGAGGTCGACAGATCCAGCCTCTAGGACACCGGCGCGGATTCGGCTCAAGACGTAAGCTCGGCTTTTTTGTTCTAGTACGACATTGTCAATGCCATTGAGATCGAGGATGTGGGAAAGCAGAAGACCGGCAGGTCCACCACCGATCACGACGACCTGTGTTCGTTCCATATCAGTATTCCGTTTGTTTGGTTTGGTCGAAAGGATTTCCTCAAATCTTTTCCTCAAGCGCAATAAGACCCATCCCGGTGGTCATCGGAGCGTAGTAATGCCTATGAACTTGACGGACTTTATTACTTAGAGCACCGCGCATAGTTAACCACATAATAAGCTCGACGGCCTCTGCTCCGGCCTGTTCCATTATAGCCTGGTGAGTCAACTTCGTAAGTGAAATGGGATCGACTTCAATTCTGTCAAGGAAATCACTATCAAATTCGCTATTCAGGTGGCCGAAACGGGCACCATTTAGCTGATGCGACATACCGCCTGTTCCCAAAATCACAATCTTCTGGCTACCTGGATAACTTTGGACGGCCCTACGAATTGCCTGACCCAGCTTCCAGCAACGAAGCGCGGTTGGAAGTGGATGTTGAATAACGTTGACAGCAACCGGGACCACCGTCACGGGCCAACTATCGTCATGATCCCAGCAGAGGTGCATCGGCACCATAAAACCATGTTCAACGGACATTTCCTGGCAAATCGTTATATCGAACTCATCGTAGACCAGTGAATTACATAGGTGCCACGAAAAATCTGGGTTGCCCTTAAAGTCGGGCAATGGGCGGCGGCCCCAACCCTCATCACCTACCTGATATGATTCCGCGGCACCGATCGCAAATGTTGGGTATTTGTCAAAAAAGAAATCGCAGCCATGATCATTATAAACAACAATCGCAATATCCGGCTTTATTTCTTTTAACCATTCCTTAACGGGCTTGTAGCCGTCGAATAATGGCTTCCAATCAGGCTCATCGTGCCGTCCCTGATCGTGAACTACTCCAATCGAGGGGACGTGAGATGTGCCAATACCGGCCAAAATGTTAGCCATATCGAAAACCCTTTTATCTGGCGCCGGAGGCGTTTCGAGTAGCCAAAAATTCCTCGTAGGTTTGGCCCCTCTGATGAGCACCTATTTGATAGAGACCATGACCGATGACCGCGCCTATTTTCATTATCATATAAATATTTCCGCCGTACTCATCCATCATCGCCCGCCAGTCGCGGTCTCGAATAATCTGTCTTTCGACCTCCGTAAGATCTGCTGCTGCGAGGACAGATTCCTCGTCCGCTAGAAATGCTTCTCGGTTTTCCCTTTTGCACATAGACATTGCGAACTTATTGAGCCGGTAGCCCTTCTGGGTTTCTTCTGAGGCAAAAACTTTCGTATTCTCAATTGGGCGGGTTTTATCCACTTGCTGGCTCATATCGTCCCTCTCAAAACACAATCTATCAATATAATTCATATTTATGAATCAGAGCCTACATCAATAAAATAAGAAAAATCTAGTTCATTGCAGAGCCACCATCGACCGGTAAAAAATCGGACCAGTAATGAAATCACTTTCGGCGCTGGCCAAAAATATACAGGCTCCTACCACGTCTTCAGGAAAATGCACGTGCATATGCCGCCCCAATCCCTTGAGATCTACCCGTAATAATTGCGACCCGTTCTTCAAGTCTTGACATATGATCTCCCCGCTCAGGTGTTGAAATAGTCCTCCGATAGCCACCGCCCAATCGCGGTCAAACGTTCGTCCTCGTCAAACTGGCCGAGGATTTGAATGCCGAGTGGAACGCGGTCAACGGACATCAGCGGTAGAGATAATGCAGGCATGCCTACCACCGAGGAACCTTCATTAAAAACCGCACTGCCTTGGTCCATCCCAACCGGCGCTGGTCCCGGAGACGAAAGCGTAATCAATGAGTCCGCGCGAAGGCATAGTTGCCGGTGGAGATCGCGAATTCGGGCGCGACGATTAAGCGCCTCTCGATACTCAGCTTGGCTCAAGCCCTCTGCTTCCTTGAGCCCCATGAGGAGGCGGGGAGGAATTTTCTCTGGAAAACGTTCCTTGTACTGAAGCATCGGCCACTGAAACTCGAAACGGTATAAGCAACGCCAAAGTTCCGGCATTTCGGAAAAAATCTGTTCATATGCCTCGATCGAGGGATCATTTTTTCGATCGTAGATTTCGACGCCTGCATTATGTAAACCTGCAAGAAAATTTTCGAACTCAGCCTTTGAACTATCATCGGTTTGGTCCCAGCCGGCAGTGTCCAGTCGGATAAGACGAGCTGGCTTATGAGGTCTGGGTGCTTGGTCGCCACCGAATAATCCCGGATAACCAGGATCTCCGCCGCCAAATTTTGAGATATGCCTCGACATATTCCAGATATCGGACAGGTCTCCGCCAAAAACGCCGAGGTGGTCCATGCTTTGTGCTGCGGAAAATATTCCTTGGCGGTTTAGCGCTCCAAATGTCGCCTTTATCGCATACGCGCCACAGAAACTGGCGGGCCGGATTGTGGAACCGCGGGCGTGTGTTCCCAAGGCGCCTGGAATGGTTCCGGCACCGACCGCTGCGGCCGTTCCCGATGAGGATCCGCCCGGTGTACGGCTGAGGTCATGAGGATTGCGAGTACGCGAAGGATCACCTCCTCCAAACGTAACAGTAACTGTTTTGCCGAGGATGACCGCACCTCCCTTGCGTAAGGCATTTACGGAAGCAGCATCGCGTATAGGCTGATGATCCTTGAATAACTCACTGCCATATTCGGTTGGCATATCAACGGTTTCGATAAGGTCCTTGATACCCACCGGCATACCATCCACGGGTGAGAGCGGCCTACCATCTGCGTAGCGCTTTCCCGCTTCATCTGCCGCAGCCCGCGCCGGTTCTTTGTTCACGATCTCCCAAGCCATTACATCTTCTTCGACGGCCTCTATTTTCTCAAGACAGTCTTCCAGATAGGCGCGTGGTGTATCGGATCCATCGCGGAACCTTGCCACCTTGTTATGAAATGTCATCAATGAATGGGTCTTTGGATCGTAACTTGGACTGCTCATCGAGAAGTATCTCCCTCTTATGGCTTTTGTCTTTAGCACCGAGTATACCGAACGCATTGGCCTATGAAAATTATGGGAGAGGAGGGGATGAGCGTATCTCTATTGGGAAAGCGAGCGTTGATAACCGGTGCCGGCGGCGGTATGGGCCGAAGCCATGCCGTTCTGATGGCTGAGCGGGGCGCCGATATCGTAATCCATGACATAAATGCCGAAGGCGCTGAAGAAACAGCCGAAATGGTTCGCGCCCATGGTCGCAATGCTGTGGTGGCGGTAGCAGATATTCGTGACGTCGCGAATTTTGTAGTCGCTGTACAGAAGGTTGGCCCGGTGGATATTCTTGTTAACAATGCTGGCGTCGGCGGTGCCCGGCGCACTATCGAAGATATTACAGAGGACATTTACAACCAGATGTTCGAGGTGCATGTGCGTGGGACTTTCTTCGCAACTCAAACGGTACTACCTCCCATGAAGGAAAAGAAGAACGGTAAGGTGATCAATATTTCGTCTATTTATGCTATGGGCGGTAGCCAGCTCGCTAGCCATTACGCAGCATCGAAATCTGCGATTTCTGGCTTTACCAAAAGCTGGGCGCGGGAATTAGCCCCGTGGCGAATTAAGGTTAATGCGGTAGCTCCCGGTTTTATCGTGACAGGGATGACAGAGGGATCCAATCCACCAGAAAAAATCGTGGAACGGGAAAAACTAATGCCGCTCGGAGAGTTCTGTAAACCCATTGATATCTCCTACGCCGTTGCATGGCTTGCGAGCGATGAGACAAATCTGGTGTCTGGCCAGGTTATCAGCCCGAATGCAGGGGAGGTGATAGTGGGGTATTGACCCCCGGACGAATTCAACGTTTTCTATTCCTGCGTAAAGGTCGCGTATTGAATCTTCAGTGCGGGCGACGGCAGTTCAAATTTTATATACTTAATCGGTTGCCTTGCCCATGATTTCTGACGAACTTATTACCTACAGTCCAAAGGTATTCATTCCCCTCACAAAGCTGTGCCGGGACGTTTGTCATTACTGTACGTTCTCGCATCCGCCCCGTTTAGGGGAACTTTCCTTTCTGACTTCTGATGATGTTCTCGCAATTGCACGAGCTGGAGCTAAGGCTGGCTGTACCGAGGCCCTGTTTACACTAGGAGATAAGCCAGAGCTAAGGTATCGGGTTGCAAAGGATGAACTGTCTGGGTTGGGACATGCGTCGACAATATCGTATCTCGCGGAAATGGCGTCCTTGGTGATTCAAGAAACGGGCTTGCTGCCTCATCTTAACCCCGGCGTGATGACAGCGGATGATATCGCTATACTGCGCCCTGTCTCGGCATCGATGGGGATCATGTTAGAGGGCGTAGCACCCTCGTTGGCGAAGAAAGGCGGCCCTCATTTTGGATCACCGGACAAGGATCCCGATGTCAGGCTTGAGACGATACGTTTAGCTGGCGAGGCTCGCGTGCCATTCACTACCGGTATTTTAATCGGGATCGGAGAGACCCGCTATGAAAGAGTGTTGGCGTTACGCAGGATTAAGGAATTACAAGTACGTTACGGACATATTCAGGAGATTATTATCCAAAATTTCCGAGCAAAGCGAGGAACGCGTATGTCCAACATGGCTGAGCCTACCCTCAAAGATCTTAAATGGACCATTGGAGCAGCACGTGATTTATTCGGGCCGGATATGCCAATACAAGCTCCCCCTAACCTAACGAGGGATGATTTCCCGGAATTGATTGATGCTGGAATTAGTGACTGGGGTGGAGTTTCGCCGGTAACAAGAGATCACGTTAATCCGGAAGCCCCATGGCCCGAGATTACCAGTTTGCGTGTTGCAACGGCAAAAAAGGGTAGGGTGCTCGCCGCTCGGTTACCGATTTACCCTCGTTACATATTCGAAGACGGGTGGATAGACGATGCTGTAAGGCCGGTTGTAAATCGTAATATGGATATCGATGGTTTGGCCCGCGACGACAGTTGGTCCCCTGGTGTGGCAGACGTTATGCCGATTGCGCCCGCCGTTGTGGGAAGTCCCGGGCGTACCTTGCGAATCACGCTTGATCGGGCGATCGCGGGTGAGGAACTAGATGAACCAGAGGTCGAAAGATTACTGGAGGCTCGCGGAGCGGCGTATTCGGAAGTAAATGCTGCAGCAGACGAAGTCCGCCGAAAAGTATCAGGTGAAACCGTTACCTTTGTTGTAAACAGGAATATTAATTATACAAATGTGTGTGGTTACCGATGCGGTTTTTGTGCCTTTTCCAAGGGGCGGCTTAGTGCCAATCTGCGGGGTGCACCTTACGATCTTGCGCTAAGCGAGATAGCAAGACGCACTGAGGAAGCTTGGGCACGCGGTGCAACTGAGGTATGTCTACAGGGAGGTATTCACCCGGATTATTCTGGAGAGACATACCTTGATATTCTCCATGCCGCTAAATCGGCAGCCCCTCAAATTCATGTTCATGCGTTCTCGCCTTTGGAGATCTCACAGGGCGCGGCAACTCTCGGACTCCATTTAGATGATTACCTAGAAAGACTTAAAGATGCTGGTCTTGGATCACTGCCCGGCACCGCAGCGGAAATCTTGGATGACGACGTTCGCGCGGTACTGTGCGCTGATAAGTTGTCTACCGATGAATGGTTATCTGTAATGGAAGCCGCTCATTCGGTTGGTTTTCAGTCGAGTGCCACAATGATGTTTGGCCATTTGGAGCGTCCTTTACATCAGGCACGGCACCTGTTGCGTCTGAGAGATCTACAGATACGCACAGGTGGCTTCACGGAATTTGTCCCGCTACCTTTCGTCCATATGGAGGCGCCTATTTACCTCAAAGGGATTGCCCGCCGTGGCCCGACTTTCCGGGAGACTGTCCTCCTTCATTCAGTGGCGCGGCTGGCGTTGAATCCGGTTATAAAAAACATCCAAGTAAGCTGGGTTAAGCTTGGCGCGGATGGTGCGGCCTCATGCTTAAATGCCGGAGCTAACGATCTGGGGGGTACTCTAATGAACGAGTCTATCTCCCGAGCAGCTGGGGCATCCCACGGGCAGGAATTTGCGCCTGAAGAGCTTGAATCTTTAATAGGGAACCTTGACCGGTCTCCTCGGCAAAGGTCCACGCTTTATCGGGATGTTCCCAAGGAGCGCATTGCGGCGGGACGGTTGGCGCCGGCACTTGTTCCACCTGTTCAGACGTCTGCGGCAAAATTTGCTCATGGTAAGGTGACATCTTGACCGGTCGGCGTCCTATCATCGCGGTTATTGGGGGGACTGGGGAAGAAGGTTCTGGACTAGCAAGACGATGGGTAACCGCTGGCTACCGAGTTCTCATAGGATCCCGGTCTCCAGAGCGAGCTAAAGAAATTGCTTCCGATATTCGAGCGGAGGGGATGGATAATACTTCTGCCGCTGCTGCCTGTGAAATTGCTGTATTGACTGTCCCCTACGACGCTCAACGCGAGACTCTGCTGGGGTTACGTGAACCCTTACAGGGCAAAATACTGGTCGATGTCACCGCGCCATTGGTTCCGCCAAAAGTAATGCGTGTTCAATTACCGGATGAAGGCAGTGCAGCGCAGATCGCGCAGAATATTCTTGGTGCTGGTGTCCGGGTAGTTTCGGCATTCCAGAATGTCTCGGCGGCGCATTTAAAAGACCCTTATTACATTATTGATTGCGACGTTCTGGTAACCGGCAATGATCCAGCAGCAAGGGCCGAAACTATCAATCTAGCAAAAGCGGCCGGGTTATCAGCGGTCGAGGCGGGACCGTTGGAAAATGCTGCAGCTGCCGAGGCGCTTACTTCATTACTGATCTGGATAAATCGCAAGTACAAGTCACCAGGAGCTGGTATCCGCATCACTGCACTACCGAACCGGGAGGAATAAAACGGCGAACCTTGGCCTAATTTTATCTCTTGGCGATGTATCTTATCGACACTTGTATGGATTTACTGCCGGATACCCGAATAAGTTATGCTACTGAATTTAAGCACAAATGGTTTTGAAAAACCTTAGAGGGTTATTCCGTACCCAGCGGTGAAAGCTTGTATAAAGATAGATCGATAATATCTCTGAAGATGATCGCGACTTTCTAACCACTCAATACCCTTTCCTGTCGAAGCGACATATCTCGTCATAACAATGTATAAAAAGGACATTTATTTTGGGCGACTACGCAATCAGTCAATCGATTCCTAGGTTTGAGGATCCGAAATTACTGACAGGCGGCGGTGATTTTATCGACGATGAAAATGCATATGGCCAACTTCATGCGGCAGTCGTCCGTTCGCCGTACGCACACGCTGACATTGTCCAAATAGATGTCTCCGAGGCGCAGAAAGCAAAAAACGTTGTCGCCATTTATACCGGTCAAGACTATAAGATGGCCGGCTGGGGTACGATCCCTCACATAGGTCCACCCGTAAAACGCCGCGGTGGCAAAGACTTCATTCTCCCTGACTTTTATCC
>CEUL01078126.1_pt1 | contig 15859 bp, 20 predicted proteins | sample 427021 | NCBI WGS metagenome assembly CEUL01 (sample SAMEA2622800, study PRJEB7988) | marine metagenome | isolation source: saline water (ENVO:00002010), including | reverse complement strand
ACACTTGCTTTTGTAGCTGTTTTCAGAGAAGGTGTTGAAATAATTCTTTTCCTTTATGCTATTGGAATTAAAGATGGTATATCTGTCATGCCATCTATCATAGGTTCTCTTTTAGGTCTTTTTGCAGGATATGCAATCTTTATTCAAGGTGTAAAAATACCATTAAAAAAATTCTTTAATGTAACATCCGTATTTTTAATATTTGTTGCAGCTGGTATGTTGACCTATGGTGTTCATGAATTAGAGTCTGGAGGGGTAATACCATATTTTGGTGGTAATACAAAAATTGAAGAAGATAAAATTATAGCGACAAGAATGAATGGAGACTCTAAAATATTTGAGATTCAGAATAAAAAGAAAGCAAAAAAATGGGCTTCTAGAATATGGGATATTAATCCATCAAAAAATAATGATGGTTCTTATCCAGTGCTACATGATAAAGGAGCTATAGGGGGGCTCTTAAAAGGCTTTTTTGGCTATAATGGAGACCCAAGTCTTATTGAATTTATCACATGGTTATTATCAATGGTTGGTCTTAATTATTTATATCAAAAAATTGGAAGAAGAGAAAAGATTATTTAGGTGATAAAAATTTTATTTTTGAATAAAAATATATTTATAATATTATTTTTTATTTTATTAAGTAGTTGTTCTGTAATTAAAAATCAACAATCGACTAATAATTTAAGAAGTCATGTTAAATATTTAGCTTCTGATAAGTTAGAGGGAAGATATCCATGTACAAAAGGTGATAGTTTAGCAGCTGAGTACATTAGATCTGAATTTTTAAAAAATGGTTTATCACCTTTATCTCAAAATGGATTCCAATATTTTGATATAATATCTTCTATATCATTAGGTGAGGATAATAGCTTAGTATTTAAAAATAAAACATATAAAGTCAACATTGACTATGTGCCATTATCTTTTGGAAAAAATACTGTATTATCATCTGAAATATTTTTTGCAGGTTACGGATTTATTATTGATTCAGATAGTTTATATTGGAACGATTACAAAGATAACGATATAAAAGATAAATGGGTGATGATTTTAAGAGGTTCACCTGAAGGTGACAATCCACATAGTGTCTATTCAGAACATTTATCATTAAGAAAAAAAGTTTTAAATGCAAAGGATAATTCTGCTGCAGGAGTAATTTTTGTTTCTGGAGAAAATTTTGATAATGATGATAGTTTAATTTCATTATCTTACGAACAAAGTCAGCAAGATTTAGGTATTCCAATAATTCATATCAAAAGAGATTTAGCTAATCAAATCTTAAACACAAGCAACACATCAATACAGGCGCTTGAAACAAAAATAGATCAAGATTTTAAATTATTTAATATTCAAGAAAAATTAACAGTAAGTACTAATATTATTTTTAATAAACAAAAGACTCAAAATGTTATAGCATATATTGAGGGTAATGATGCGCAGTTAAAAGATGAATATATTATTATTGGAGCTCACTATGATCATTTGGGTTATGGTGGACATAAATCAGGTTCAAGAAGGCCACATATAAATGAAGTTCATAATGGTGCTGATGATAATGCATCTGGAGTTTCTATAATACTTGAATTGGCCAAATCAATTCAAAAAATAAATAATAAAAGATCAATTTTGTTTATTGCATTTGGAGCTGAGGAGATGGGTTTAATAGGTTCAAAGCACTTTGTTAATAGTGGTTTGATTGATAATGATAAAATTCAAACTATGATTAATCTGGATATGGTTGGCAAGTTAAAACCTGAAAAAGTGTTAAATGTTAGTGGAACAAAAACTGGTATTGATTTGGAAAAATATTTAACAGATTCATTTAATAGATCACAATTAGACTATGCATTTGATGCAAAAGGTTACGGTCCATCAGACCATTCAAGTTTTTATGTCAATGATGTACCAGTTTTGTTTTTCTTTACTGGGGGACATACGGACTATCATACGCCTTTTGATGATTATGATAAACTTAATTACTCAGGAATGAGTTTAATAAAGAATTTACTTTTTGAGTTGGTTTTAAATTTAGATAATACATCCAAAATTACATTTCAAGAATCTGGCCCTAAAAAACAAGCAAAAATACCAAGCCGATTTAAGGTAACCTTGGGTATTATGCCAGATTATGTTTACAATAAAACTAAAGGGTTGAGAATTGATGCTGTTTTGCCTGATAAGCCGGCTTTTAATGGTGGAATTAAAGATGGTGATATAATTATTAAAATGGGAAATAAGCCTGTAAGTGATATTTATGAATATATGCATAGACTGTCTGAATATAATAAAGGTGATAAAGTAGAAGTTTTAGTAGTTAGAGATAATAGAGAAATAGCATTAGAAATAATTTTTTAATAATATGAAAAAAATAATTATAATTTCGATACTTATTATTTTTATGTCATGTTCAACACAAAAAGATACTGCTGTAACTTTTAGATTAAATAATACTAAACAATTAACTGAAAATGGTGATAATGGGGAAGCTTATTTTTCTAGCGATAATAAAAATTTAATTTTTCAATCCAAAAGAGATGGTAATAGCTGTGATAAAATTTATACTATGACCATTGATGGTGAAGATATAAAACCTATTCCTCAGACAGATGGAGCCTATACTTGTTCATATTTTTCTCTTAATGATGAATATATTTTTTTCTCTTCAACACTACAAGATGGAGTTCAGTGTCCCTTGGTTTACAAAGACCCAAATCCAAGAAAATATATATGGCCTTTAAGAAACTTTGATATTTATCGTTTATCAAAAGATAAAGAATTAAAAAATTTAACAAACTCTCAAGGTTATGATGCAGAAGCAACAGTTCATCCTTATGAAGAAAAAATTATTTTTACTTCATTAAGAGATGGTGATATAGATTTATATGAAATGGATTATGATGGAAATAATTTAAAAAGAATTACAACAGAATTTGGATATGATGGAGGAGCTTTTTATTCACCAGATGGGACTAAAATTGTCTGGAGAGGATGGTATCCAAAAAATGATCAAGAAATAATTCAATGGAAAAATAATATGAATAAAAATTACATTGAAGCAGTGCCCTTAGATATTTTTATAGCTGATAGAGATGGAAACAATAAAATTCAGCTTACAAACAATGGTGCGACTAATTGGTCCCCATCATGGCACCCTAGTGGAGATTATATAGTTTTTTCATCCAATAAAGATGATTGGCTTGAAGAGTTTGATTCTTATGGGCCTAATTTTGAATTGTATTTAATGGAAATTCAAACTGGAGAATTAACAAGGTTAACAAATAACAATACCTTTGATTCATTCCCAGTTTTTTCTAGTGATGGAAAAAAAATTGTATTTTCATCTAATAGAAGTGCAGATAACCCTAGACAAACAAATATTTTTATAGCAGATTTTAAAGAAAAGTAAATGAAAGGAAATTAAACCATGAAAAAAATATTATATATATTAGTAATTTTTAATTTTTTATATGCAAATCCAGAATTGGTTATTGGTGAAGAGAGAGTAGATCCTGGAATTGTGTTTATTTTTGAAGGAGCAATTAAAGATCATATTATGCCAATGATGATGCATTTAGATGAAAATCAAACAAATGTTCATATTGAAGCACGTGTTAATTGGGATGAAAAAAATATTCCTGAAGGAACCCCTGCTGGTGGATTTGTGCCGTATTTACATATTACAGCAATGGTTACTAATCAAAATACAGGTTTAAGAACATTTATTGATTTGCTTCCTCATATTAATTTGATAGATAATTTTCATTATGCTAGAAACATTTCATTGCCAGGTTCTCCAGATGATTTATATTCGGTACAGTTTAATATTATTCCACCTACCCATATTGATTTAGCTTTACATAAGGATTGGTTAGATACATATGGAAAACAATTAATGTCAGGTACTAATTTTTCGTTTAAGGATGTGGATTTCTCAGAAATTGCTAGAGCAAAAAGGCATTAATTTCTTAGAAGGTCATATATAGATATAAATAGCATCGTATAAAAGCATATATACATTAATCCAGATGACAGCATAATTATATATGCAAATTGACTGGTTATATATCTAAGTATAAAAAAACCTGTAAATGTAATGATAATTGAAAAAAATGGTTCAATCATTAATATCTTTTTCCATAAACCTTCTACTACAGAATTTTGATTAAAAATAAGACCAATAGATAGAAAAATTATTGAAAACATTGTGATATGGTCATGTGCATGAGATACTAAATCTATAATAGTTTTAGGTAATTTAGGTTCCCATTCATCATGGTTTCCTAGATATTGCTCAACCATTCCAGATGGATTCATTTCTGATGTTAAATATACATACCCTAATCCAAAAGTCATCCCAACACCTAGAGTAATTAGATATACAAGAATTAAGCTTTTTATATTTTTATCAAGTTGATTTAGTTTAAGTTTAGTCATTATTTTTGATTATCATAATTTATAACATGGGGCAATAATAATGATAATTTACTAATTCCTTTTGTAAAACTTTTAACAGATATTGTAGCACCAGTTATACCATCAATTTCTCTGCCAAATTTAAACAATGAATCCTGTTTCATGCCAACAAATTGTTTTAGCCATGCTGTTCCGCTAATTTCGCCTCCGTAGCCTTCTCTATATTTAATGATAGCTGAATGGATAACCTCTTGTTTATCATTAAACATGACAAGAAATGTGATTGGCATCGTTTTTCCTAAAGTGTTATCTAATAAGGCATAATGTGTTGTTTCATTTAATTTAATTGTCCAATAGTATATTTGATTACGATAAAATTTTTGTTTAACTTGATTTTGAATTTTTTTCTTTATTTTTTTTGATATAGGAAATTTTTTATTATTGATTTCAATTTCTTGATCTTGATAATATGTCTTTATAACTTCAATAGTTTTATCTTTTATTTCGCTTGATATAATAAAACTAAAAGCAATAATTAATAAGATTGTTTTTTTCATTTCATTTTTCCTTAATTAAATAGGCCTGAATTATTAGAAATAATTCAGGCCTATTACACAACAAGTAAATAAATAAGACAAAATCAAAGAGAGAAATAATATGTTTATGTTTTAGAGAGATTTGTATCTTATCTACTTTCTTCTTAGTTTTTTTAGAACATATAACCTACGCCTAAGCTCATCACATTAGCTTTACTTTCATTTCCTTCAGCATCTGTTGTTACTTGCATGTCATAGTCCATTTTCCATGAAATTTGATCTGTTGGCCACCATGTTAATCCAAACATTGTATTTGATACTTCGCCATCTACAAGATCATTCAAATCATACATGCCCATACCAAACCATGGTGCAAGTTTGCAATCTTCCCAGCCCATCATTGGAGCCACATCATAACCTAACTGCATATAATAACCAGAAGCAACTTGATCAGGAACAACAATATCTCCAATTACATTTCCATATTCGTCTTCATCAAGATCATTATCTGCTACATGTGAAAAGCTAACTGTTCCATACTCAAATGCTGCTATAATATTATTAGCATTATATTGTCCGTGAAATTCCATTAAATTCCAATCTACATAATCTCTACCAGGAACATCATTTAGACCTGTTTCAGCACCACCAAATGTAAATGAGCCACCTACATTTAAACCTTCCATACCTGTCCAGTGAACAGCCATATTTTTAGTCCAGTGATATGCTGTACTTTTATAGCCTTTTGCTCTACCGCCTCTAAGACCTCCAAATGCAAGGCCGCTAAGCATTCCATCTCCATTTAAATCCTCATGAAGAGTAAATTTAGCATGGATATCACCAAAGCTACCATAAACCATAGCACCATTACCAAACCATGTCGTTGGAATAATTTTACTATTGTAAACTGGTCTTTCTACACTTAAAAATGTAGGAGGTTCATGAGTTTCATTAATAATACCAGCAGAGATAAGAACTACACCGGCACCAAAACCCCAGCCACCAGCATTATGGTAATTAATATATGCTTGTTCTAATTCAACTTCACCTGCATAACCTGTATCTTGATCCACCTCATCAATTTGACCATCGCCATCTGTATCTTCTGCATCAACACCCCATTTACCACCAATCATATTATGCTCAATTTCAAGTTCTGATTTTAATGACCATTCTGGAGTAAAGTTGTAGTTTACAAACATAATCCAACGATGAAAGTCTAATTTTGTTGAATTATAACAGTCATCACCTTCACAATCTGGATTACTTGAATTAGTGTAATGAAGCTCACCATATCCACCAATTGTCACACCTGGTTCGAAGAATTCATCTTCAGCCACAACAAAGCAGAAAAGAAGAGCTGTTAGTAACATTTTTTTCATTTTTCATTTTCCTTTTTAGTTATAAATAAAAATCATTTAATTGAGATTGTGTCTCATTATCATACATAAATTTAAATGAGACTCATTCTCACAAACAAGCTTTTTATTAAAAAAAAACAAACAAATTTGTATATTAAGTCATGGTTAAAAAAATAAAATATCAAATTTTAATTACATTTATTATGATTATAGGGCACTTACAAGCTTTTACATTGGATCAATTAAATGGTAATTCTTCTAATCTTTCAACTGGTTTGTTTAATCTTAATAAATTAGAACATAATTTTAGTGTTACTATGGGAATGCAATCAAATAATACAGGTAGCATGTCTTACTATAGCATAGGTGATCAGATGTCATATAACATTTCAGATAAACTTACTTTTACTGGAGGCTTTAATCTTATCACATCTTCATTAGGATTTAATCAATTTGAGTATGGAGCAAGTGATGTACCAAAATTAGATTACAATTTAGGCCTTAAATATAATATTAGTGATAATGCTAATTTTGAAATTAGAATCATTAAAAATTCCTCTCAGTTTTCAAATAATAATTTTTAACTATTTAACTCTACTATAGATTAAGGACCATTATGAGAAGCATTACATATCATATTACATTTGTAATTTTGTTTAACTTTTTATTTTCTATTGGAGGCTTAGGGGTTTCGGGGCTTACTATATCTGAAAATATTAATTACATAGAAACAGATAGTAATTTAGAATTATCATATGTTAATAGAGGAATAGGGCTAGGTGGAAATTTCTTTATATATTTTGATGCTCTGCCAATGGGTTTTGCTATTGAGTATAGTAAAGAAATAATGTCAAATCCTTTAAATATGAAAATGGTTAATGAAGAAAGAAATCAATCTTATGATTTTGGATCTGATATTCCGCAAGCTCAAATTTCTGATTATTTCACAGTTAGAAAAGAAATGATGAGTTTATCAATTCCATTTTTAGCAAAAAGTGCAATTTATATAGGAGGTGGTTTTAATACACATCAAACGGTATATCCTTCCATTCAATTATTAAAAACAGCTATTAGTGAGTCAGACCAAATTTCTAGTGATGATTTAATCGATGAATTTAATCTTTATAATCCAAGTTTTAATATTTTTGATTTTGAAGATTATTTTGAAGATTCAAATGGACTTCATCTTCAGGCAGGAATACAAATTAAACTCTTAATGTTTAATACATTTATAAATGCAAGATATACATTTATTACAAAAGATAATTCATCATTAGATAGACAAGGTTTTATGAATATTTTATTTGGATTAGCTATAGGAATATAATGTTTTATCGAATTATTATTTTATCTTTTCTCACACTACAATTTGTATATGCTCAAGATGATGTTTGCAGTGAGTGTGATAACACATGGTGGGATGATTATTGGGGAGAACAGTGCTGTGACTCAGCTTGGGACCAATGGGGTTTTGATTGCCAATATATGGAAGATGAATATGGCTGGAATTGTTCTGGATGCAATTGTTTTTATGATGAAAACTCTATCTGTGGGGATGGATTTTGTACAGGTGATGAGAATATCGATAATTGTTCATTAGATTGTACAGTCAATGGATGTAATGTAAACAATCAAATTGATGATTGCTGTGATAATGGTTGTTGCCCTATTGAATGGCATGGTGATGGTTATTGCGATGATGGACAATTTTGTGATCTTCGTTGTTATGAATATGATGGTGGTGATTGCTCTGAATATGATGGTGATGATTGCCCTGCTCAAGAAGGTGATGTTAATGATGATGGATTAGTAGATGTTATCGATATTATTATAGCAGTAGAAACAATTTTGAATTATGATTATGACATAGCTATCGATTTAAACCAAGATGATATTATCAACATTTCAGATATCATTTTATTCATTAATATTATTTTAAATACATAAAATGCAAAAAATATTATTTATACTATTTTTTTATTCTTCTATTTATTGTTTTGAAACTGTTAAAAATTTAAATATTGAACGTTTTATGGGTAAATGGTATGTTATTGCTTCAATTCCAAATTTTGTAGAAAAAGGATGTCAAAATGCATCGGATCTGTATATTCTTAATCAGGATGGAACTATTGATATTTATTATTATGCAGATAAAGATGGAGAACCTTTTACTATACAGCAAAAAGGAATCATAAAGGATAATATTCATAAAAGTACCTGGAAAATTCAATTTGTAGATCCATGGATTCCTTTTTATAAAGCCCCTTATGAGGTGATTATTTTAGAAGAAGAAAATTATGAATATATGGTTGTAGGTTATCCAGGAAATGATTTGGGTTGGATTATGGCTAGAACTACAATAATGGATGAACAAATTTATTTAAATATATTAGATCGTTTAGAAGAAAATTTTAATTATAATCGAAATCAATTTGAAAAAATGATTCATAATAGAAGAGTTTCTCCTTAGAATAAATTAAATGGAATATTCTTTTTCAATAGAATTAATTGGGTTGTTAGCAGGATTCTTAGGAATTATTGCATGGTTTCCCCAATTATATCGTATATGGATAAACAAAAGAGCTGATGGAATTAGCTTGCCTACATTTTTAATAATTACAACAGCACTTATATTATGGCTTATCTATGGACTTATTATCAAATCTTTTTCTTTGATTATTTCAAATGTATTTACACTTATTATGATATTATTTGTTTTAATTGGAGCTTGGAAAGTACAACGAGAAACTAATAATATATAACCTATGAAAAATTTATTTATATTCATATTTATCATGGCATCTATTTTATATGCGGATATGTTGTTTCCTGAAAATGATCGTTATCTTAAGACGGTTTATGTTTTGTTTGAATGGGAGCAAGAACCCGATGCTATTGGATACAATATTCAAATCTCAGATGACAGCTCATTTGATAATGTTCTATTGGATACATATGAGTATCATACACTATATATTGATAAAAATACTCTTGATTGGGATAATACTTTTTATTGGAGAGTAAGACCTTTATACATTAATAACACATATGGAAACTGGATAGGTGAGTCTATGTTTTCTATATACCCAAGTGTATTACAAGATTTTGAAATATCAACTTATGATGAAGATTCACTTCAAGATGGTCTTATTATTTTTGGCCAGTTTGCACCTGATTTATTAGTTGGTGTTATTGATAGATTTGGTAATGAAATTTGGAATAGTGGAAGTCCAGACTCTGATCATCAATTAGGTACATTACTCAATTATGTCAGCAAATCTGGTCAATTATTTGGTAAAAAAGGACAACAAGGAATTAAATTTAATTATCAGAATGATATTTTATGGTATAGCCCGTTTGGGACGAATATTGATTTGCATGAAGTTCAGCAATTACCTAATGGGAATTACATGTCATTTATACCTGAATTTGAACTTGGTCCTATTGCAGAAGGTTGGTGGACCAGTTTTTTCCAAGGTTTAGGCTATGTCGCTGATGGAGAAACAATTGAATACCCTTGGTTAGGTCAGAAAATTGTTGAATGGGATAAAAATACAGGTGAAGAAGTATGGAGTTGGAATGCATTTGATTATTTTGATATGAATCAACATGATAAAGATGATGAGCTATGGTGGAATGCATATGTTGCAGGTAGATTTGATTGGCTACATTGCAACTCATTCTTTTTTGATGAAGATGAGAGTGCTATGTATATATCTGTTAGACATTTAAATCAAATCACAAAAATTTCATATCCTTCTGGAGAAATTTTGTATAACATTGGTTTATCTGATGAATTTGATACGGGATCTGAAGACAATATCTGTAATGATTTACGTTTCAGCTGGCAACATCATGTTCAATCTCTTGGTAATGGAGAATTATTATTTTTTGATAATGGAAATTTAAGTGAGACATTACTTGGAGATGAATATCCAACAAGTCGAGTACGTAGAATACAGGTTAATGATGATTATACCTGTGAAACGCTTTGGCAATATGAATTACCAGAACATTTATTTGGTCCTGGGACTGGAAGTGTACAACTTTTAGATAATGGGAATTATTCAGTTTATACTCTAGGGGGGTATGATGATTGTAGTATACTTGAAATTACAGATAATCAAGATTTAATATGGCAGGCAGAAGCTTCGGATTCTACCTCTTCTATTTATAGAGCTTATAAAGTACCTTCACTTTATCCAGAAGCATTTAGTTTAATAGCAAATAATTATACATTTTCAGATGGAGGATTTTTTAATTATATCGATTTAACTACTCCATCACTCACTTTTGATATTACAAATAAAAGTGGTTATACTAATACATATATCTGTAGGCTTACCAACCCAGAAGGAGACTGGTTTGATACTATTGTTTCTGAAATTGTAATTGATCCATATCAAACTGAAACTATTTCTTTTATGCCACACCATCAAGATCAAAGCACTGAAGTTATTTTAACTATATATCCTAAGTTTCATGAATATGCTGTTAAGGAACTTGAATTTATTGTTGTTGATAATGATTTATTAGGAGATTTAAATAGTGATGAACTTTTAAATATTGAAGATATATTATTAATGATTAATATGGTTTTAGATTTAATTGACAATCAGGACATTGGTGATATGAATGCTGATGGTGGTATTAATATTCTTGATATTGCTATTTTAGTAGATATTATTTTAACTAATTAACTAAAAAGGATATTACATGAATCAAATTATTACTATTGCTATTTTTATTATTATTTTTATTGTAGGTATTTACTTTTTAACCGGCTCCAATGTTGAGAATATTTCTGTTGATCAGCTTAGATTAAGATTAAATTCTGATAAAAAAATTGCAGTTATTGATGTTAGAACTCCTTCTGAATACAATGGAAAAATTGGTCATATAGAAAACTCTATCCTTATGCCATTGTCTGAATTAGAACAAAGTCTTAATAAGGTCAATTGGAAAGAATATGATGAGATTTATACAATTTGTTTAGCGGGCGGAAGATCTGCAAGAGCCGTTAGTATTTTACAAAAAAATGATATTCAGGCAATCAATGTAAGAGGTGGGATGACAGCCTGGAATTTGTTAAAATAAATTTAATAAATATTTTTTTACAAATTTTAACAATTTATTCTTATTATTGTTTTCAAATCTATTATAATTTGAATCAAGTGGAGGAATTAAGATCAGCTAATTTTAACTCTCTTCCCTAGAATACTTGGTTTAGGATTAGTTGAACTGAGCATCTTAATGCTCCACATATAATTAGATAAAAAAAACCTCATTGAATTTCAATGAGGTTTTTTTTATGTTTATAATCTTAAAGATTACATTCCAGGAATATCATAGCCTAGTGTCATAAACATTCCACTGTGTGTCCATGATCCTTCATCTATACCATTTTCAACATTTAGCTCAGCTAAACCATGAGCATAGCCTAAATTAAGACCAAGAGCACCATCCATAACAGGTAGTGTATAGCCTATACCAAATACAAGACTCATATCAGGACCTTCAGGCATTGCCTCATCCTCTACATCAACGCACTCATCACCTATGCATGATTCACCGTTCATAGGGAAACCAAATAGCATTCCACCATAAACATTTAAGCCATCCATAACAGGGTATGGCATCGCTGCCCATACATCCATATATTGGTATGTGCCTGTTAACTCATCATCAACACCTTCAACAGTGATTTTGAAAGTTCTAGCACCTAAACCAGCGCCTACCATTAAAGGTAGAGGTCCAGCCATCATTGAATAAGATGCACCTACCATTGGGAAAGCCATGTTGTATCCAACATCAACACCATCAGTTTCTGTGAGATTATCTATTAAGTTACCACCAGCTGTACCCATAACACCACCCATATACATACCTAAACCAGGCATTTCATCTTGAGCAAGTGCCATACCAGATAGTAAAGTAACTACTATTAGTATCTTTTTAATCATTATCTACTCCTTTATTTACTTGTTTTATTCTAAATAGAATAATTGTGAATGGCACTAATCTACAAAAAAATAATATCAATTAAATACTTTATTTAATAAAAAATTGATATTTTTTTAAAAATTAAATGTTGAGCGGTCACTATTGACATGGCTATATTTAATGTATGGAATATGCATATTCAAAGAACCTAAAAGGGAATTTCAAATCAATTGAAACAAATATCGTTCAATCCTTATCAGAGGTAGGGTTTGGAATTTTAACTGAAATTAATATTAAGGATGCATTTAAGGCAAAACTTAATCTTTCTTATAAGCATTATAAAATTTTAGGAGCTTGTAATCCTACACTAGCTCATGAAGCTTTGGGTTATGAACAAGAAATAGGTATTTTGATGCCTTGTAATATTCTGATTATAGACAATGAAGATGGAACGATTAAAATTATTTTTCCTAAAGCAGAGGGTGTTCTACAAACCACTCAAAATGATAAAATACATACTTTATCTAAAAAGGTCGATAAACTATTAAAAACTGCATTTGATAATATCTGTTGAGAAGTTTTTTATTTAAAATATTTATTTTAATAATTAGTTTAAATTTTAGTATTTCTTCTGATTGGATTCAAAAAACTGGTGATATTTTTCAAATTGCAATCCCTCTGTCTGGTGTTTATATGACTTATCAAAACGATGATAAAATAGGAAGAGAAAAATTTCTAAAAAGTTATGTAACAACACTAACGACAACATATTTATTAAAAAAAATTACTGCCAGAGAGCGACCAGATGGTTCTAATACAATGTCATTTCCATCAGGGCATACATCTTCAGCCTTTTCAGGAGCCTCTTTTATCAACAGTAGATATGGTTTAAAATTTGGAATTCCAGCTTATTGTGCAGCTTCATTTGTAGGGTATAGCAGAGTACATGCCAAGAAACATTATTGGACAGATGTAATTGCAGGGGCTGTTTTGGCAACATTAACTAATTATTTATTTACTAAAGATTTAGATGTAAAGGTTAATGCACATATTGATCCAGTTAATCATAATATTCATGTTACAGTTTATTAAAATATTTTTTCTATTCTATTAATCATTGTAGATTTCAATATGTTTAGATATTATAAAATATTATTGTGTTCAATTTTATTAATTTCTTTTGGTATATCAGAATATCAATTTATTAATGCATTTCCTAATTTAACTTTTGTGGATCCTGTAGGTATTCATCATGCTGGAGATGGTACAAATCGTCTTTTTGTTGTAGAACAAGAAGGAAGAATTAAAGTTTTTAATAATAATAGTAATACACCTTCTGCTCAAACTTTCTTAGATATTCGGTCAATTGTTGATCAAGATGGAGGTTATACAGAAGAAGGGTTACTAGGCTTAGCATTTCATCCGAATTATAGTGAAAATGGATATTTCTATGTTAACTATACTGATTATGGTCCTAAGCGTAATGTCATTGCTAGATATTCTGTTGATTCTGACAATCCAAATGAAGCTGATTATTTTTCTTCAGAAATTATATTAGAGGTAAATCAGCCTTATAATAATCATAATGGAGGCCAAATGGGGTTTGGTAGTGATGGTTATTTATATATTAGTTTTGGTGATGGTGGTTCAGCTGGAGATCCTCAGGAAAATGGACAAGATTTATCTACTTTATTAGGAACTATTATTCGTATTGATGTTGACAATCCATCAGATAACATGAATTATAGTATTCCTAGCGATAATCCGTTTATTGATACTGCAAATGCTAGAGCTGAAATATATGCCTATGGATTAAGAAATGTTTGGAGATTTAGTTGGGATCCGGTTACTGATTTGTTGTGGGCTGCTGATGTTGGTCAAAATGCATGGGAAGAAATTGATATTATAAGTAGCGGTCTAAATTATGGTTGGAATGAAATGGAAGCAAGTCATTGTTATCCTCCAGGATCAAATTGTAATCCTGATGATTTTGAATTACCTATTTGGGAATATGAGTTATATGTTGATGGTGTATGTTCTGTAACTGGGGGTTATGTTTACAGAGGAAGTGATATATTTAGTTTAAGGGGTAAATATATTTATGGTGATTGGTGCACAGGTAATATTTGGTCATTAGAAGCATCTGATAATGGGAATTACATTAATGAAGATGTAATAAGAACTGATATTAATATCACATCTTTTGGTGTTGATCAAAATAATGAATTATTTTTCTGTGGTGGTCAAAGATTATATAAATTAACATCTAATGAAGGAGATTTAAATAATGATGGTCTCTTAAATGTATTAGATGTAATTTTACTTGTAAATTTAATATTAGCACAAGGTTATAGTGAGATTGCTGATATTAACGGTGATAATATTCTCAATGTTTTGGATATTATTTCATTAATTAATATTATTTTAGAACAATAAAATATAAGAAAACGAGGGTTATAATGGATTTAAAGGATAAATTAAATTTAGCTTGGAAATTTATTTTCTTAGCTGTTTTTACATACGGGGTTATTAGCTTAACATGTTGTTCAAGTAGTTGTTGTGATACTTCTGCTTCATGCGGTCAAGCTAAACAATGCAGCAAATCAGCCCCAGTTGCAAAGCAATGTGGTACTAATTGTGCAAAAGCCTGTTGTGCATAATAAATGTAAATAAAAAAAACTTTTTTTGGATTAGTTATATTCTAAATGTAAATTGTGCCGTTGTATAATTGAAATAGAAAGGAAGACAACACATGAGTGATACATTAAAAGGTACTGTAAAATGGTTTAATAACCAGAAAGGCTATGGGTTTATCTCTCCTGAAGGAGCAGATGGAGATAGCAAAGATTTATTTGTACATATGAGCAGTATTATAATGGAAGGATTCAAAACCTTAAAAGATGGCCAAGAAGTTGAGTATGAAGTTGGCGAAGGTGAAAAAGGTCCAGTAGCAAAAAACGTAGTTCCTAAATAAAAAAAGTAGTTCATCACTAATTTTTCATTTCCCAATATAAAAATCTGAATAGTAATAAAAATCATTTATATTATAATAGTATTTTGTAAGGGGTAGATATGCAGTTAGCTATGCTTGGTACGACGGAAGTAGTCGTTATTGTATTGGTAGTTCTTGTATTGTTTGGTGCAAAAAAAATTCCTGAATTTGCTAGAGGTTTAGGCAAAGGATTGAAGGAATTTAAAAATGCAAAGGATGATATCAAGGATACTATTGATTCAGATAATAAAGATTAATAAATTTATTTTATTAATATAGTTTTAGTTATTTAGTTCAAATAATTTCAATTTTTGAATTGACACCTTATATGATTAAAATTAAAAAATTCACTGCTAGTAATTTAGAATTTGAACAAATATCAAGAGTCCGTAATCTCGTTAACCATGATTCTATTGACCATCCTGATGAAGATAAAAGCGATTGGGTAATAAGAGATAAAAGTCTTGTTAGAGATAGGTTGTTACTCTATAATGATAAAAAGCTCATTGGTCTTCTTTATTATGTTCAAGGACGAGATGAAAATAGTAGAACCTGTTTTTTTAATATTGTATTAGATCCTCAGTATAATAATAATGGATATAGAGAACTAC
>CEUL01149339.1_pt1 | contig 15891 bp, 12 predicted proteins | sample 427021 | NCBI WGS metagenome assembly CEUL01 (sample SAMEA2622800, study PRJEB7988) | marine metagenome | isolation source: saline water (ENVO:00002010), including | reverse complement strand
TATTCTTTTTAAAAGTCCTTTTTATATTTAAGTTGTACTACCTAAGCTCTTCGCAGTTGTTTATGAAAAAAAAGCCAAATTACGACAACTATAGAAAGTATTATTATAGGAATGACTGCATAGTTCATATTTTCCCATCCAAGATTTTGATGCATAAATCCTGATAGAAGTGATGCGCAAGCAACAGATCCAAAAATTATGAAGTCATTAAATCCCTGAGACTTAGCTTTTTCAGATGGTGTATAGGTTTCAGTAAGTAAGGTTGTTCCACTTATAAAAAGAAAATTCCACCCAATACCCAGAATCATTCCCCCAATCCAGAAATGTGCAAGAGATAAGCCACTTATGTTTATAACTATACATAAACCTAATAAAATTGATCCTAAGGCGGCAATTTTTCCAACGCCATATTTTTTAATTAATGATCCAGTAAAGAAAGCTGGAGCATACATCCCAACAACATGCCATTGGATCACTTGAGCGCTGTCAATAAAACCAAAATTACATGCACCCATAGCAAGGGGGGTGGCGGTCATTAACAGCGCCATTGTTGCATAAGCTGATGCCCCTGCGGTCATGGCTATAATAAATTTAGGCTGGATTATTATCTGAGTTAATGGACGTGTTATCCCTCTTTTTTCTTCTTGATCTGGTTTCGGAATATTAACAAATCGGATTACTATAATACTTGTTCCAAAAAGTATAAGGACCACTATATATATTCCTGCAAAATCAATCGGCGCCAACATTTCTTTTGACCAGCTAGCGAGTAAAGGTCCGATTGAAGCTAAAACTCCCCCAGCAAGAACGAGTGAAATGGCTTTGGAGCGAAATGCATCAACGGCTATATCTGCTGCTGCAAAACGGTAGTATTGGCCTACAGCATTCATTACGCCGATTAATCCGCTGCCAAAGCAGAATAATAAAAAATTGTCTGTTGTAATTGCATAGACTGCTAGGATTGCCCCGATTATTCCGGTAAGCAGTCCACAAGTGAATCCATTACGTCTACCTATCCACTTCATCATAAAAGAAATAGGTATAGTGGATAATGTCATACCAGCGAACTGACATGCTAAAGGGACTGTAGCTAGTTCCTTGTTTTCTGCAAGCATATGACCAATTAGTGCTGAAGCAGATATTATCGCTGCAGTTGATGTCATAAATAATGCTTGGCAGATAGCAAGCAATAAAACATCACGATTTACGTAAATATTATTATAATTTTGTTTAAGGTTAATATTACTCACTTATAAAGATTCACAAAGAATGTTGTTAAGAATGGCTTTGGTTAGAAAGTGTGTATTACTTGCAAGTGAGGTAACTACATTGAAATGATTAGTTTCTGCAACTTCTATATAATTACTACGATGTCCAGCTTGTTCACAAATCGCGGAAAAGTTTTTTGACTGTTCAATAAATGCCTGACTTTCTTCCATACCTACTGCAACCAAGACGGGAGCCTTATACTTTGGTGTTTGTAGGGCTGGACTATTCAGGATAGCTGTAGATTCATCCATTTTTAAATCTTCATTTATTGATGTACTGAGTATTGGCCGTAAATCAAATACTCCGCTAATAGCAGAGCAGCTCTTTATTAGTCTTTCTGGTAAACCAAATTGAGCCCATTCTGTTGATAACATCATAGCAGCTAAGTGACCTCCCGCAGAGTGACCACAAACATGTATATTTGATGCATCTGCGTTGGCTCGACTGTGATTATTAAATAACCATTCCACAGCACGGCTACATTGCTCAACAATTTGTTCAATTTTTACAGATGGTGCTAAAGCATAGTTTATTGATGCTAGAGAGATATTTTCTCTAACAAAACTAAGTGCTGGGAATGAGTGGTCTGATTTATCGAGTGACCGCCAGTAACCACCATGGATAAAAATTAGTAATGGATTATTTTTCCCCTGTGCAGGGAATAAATCCAATTGCATACTCAATCCTGAGCCATAATCAATATCAATTTCACAGAGCAATTTCTCTCTAGCTGTTTTACTCAAATCCCTCCACTCAGTAAAATACTCTTCAAAATTAGGATGCCTGGCACGTAGATTATACTCTGCCTCAATTTTTTTATTTATATTAGTCATTAATCAATAATCCAAAAATGTATTACGTTCATTATTTTATAAGGGGCGGTGGTGTGCGAACTGAAATTTTTGACTGAAGCCCAGCAGGGATTTGATGGTCTTTCAGGTTGCCATCTGAACTAGAACTATAGGCTCTTGCAAACGATATAATATCATCTAAGTTTTCTAAAGTCAGCTTACTAAACCTCATTGTGTACTTATTGCGTGCGCGAAAAGATATGTTGCACGGATTTAGACAGCCATTAAGGCAGTATACACCACGTGTTTCGAGATTCTTAATTCTTGTATTTTTGGCAAGTATTTCATTAATTTTTTCAAAGATTACTGAGCCTTGTTTTTTTGTATTATCTACAGACTCAGATTTTGGGCATGATTTACAAGTATATAATATATTTCTAACGTATTCTTTATCCTTGAGGGGGTTTTTATTCTTGGGCATTTTAGCAACCGAAGTAAAAATTTAGGATAGCATCATTTACTAGTTCAGGTTTCTCAATAGGTGTCCAATGGCCGCATCCACTTAGTAAGATTAAAGAAGTTTTTTTCATTTTTTTTGACATAGCTAGAGCAGATTTGGGGGGGGCTACAGCATCCTCATTCCCTGTAATAAGGAGTGTTTTACATTTAATCGCCGAAAATTTGGCAGCTGTTGCTGATGCTAGGGCTTCGCATGTTCTGGCATATCCTTCGGCGTCCTGGCGCATTAAAAGTTCACTTATAAATGCCGTAGCAGCTGGATTAGAGGATCGAGTTTCATTAGAAATAGATGCTTGAATCAGTGCTTCTGCAATTGGAGCCATTCCTTCTTTTCGAGCAATTTTTGCTCTATCCATTATAGCGTTACGCGCTGCTTCTGGTGGCTCTTCTACTGGTCCGAGAAGAACCAAACCTTTTACCCGTGATGGATATTTAGCAGCCATATGGGCGCAGATGATAGTGCCCAAAGAATGCCCAACAAGATGGGCGGATTTTATTTCTAACTTATCCATCAAAGCAAACATATCTTTAACAAAGGAAGTAATACTAAGTTTTCCTCGAAGAGGGGATCTGCCGGAGCCTTCAAGGTCTGGGCGGATGACTTTATTAGTCTTTGCAAGTACTGAGCATTGCGGTCCCCAAGCATTACCAGTTCCGCCTAAACCATGAATCATAAGGATTGGGTCTCCTTCACCATGGATTTCTGTAGCAATATTCTTTCTGTTTAATTTAATCATCTTTTCCCCCATAAAAATTTAAATTTCCTGATCATATTGAATTTTTACGCTACTTTGTTAATGAGATGTCCTAATCCTTCAATCTCGATCCGTATAGTGTCTCCTGAAGAAAGAAAGCGTGGTGGATCAAAACCAATACCAACCCCTGCCGGCGTACCGGTGGATATTATATCTCCTGGTTGGAGTGTTATTCCAGAAGAAATAGTCTCTATTAATGTTGGTATATCAAAAATAAGATCTCGAGTGTTGGCTTCTTGTCTTAACTCACCATTAACCCAGCATTTAATATTTAGATTCTCTGCATCAACTTCATCTGCGCTGGTAATCCATGGTCCCATGGGGCAGGATGTATCGAGTGATTTCCCAATGAACCATTGTCTATGTTTTAGCTGTAGGTCTCTGCCTGTAATATCATTAATAATCGTATAGCCAAAAACGTGATCAAATGCGTTCTCTTTTTTTATGCCAGTGCCTTGTTTGCCAATTATGACTGCTAGCTCAGCCTCGTAGTCTAATTGCTTCGTTAGGTTTTTATGGGACTTTATTTTTTCCTCTGATGCTAGTATTGCACTTGCGGGCTTTGTGAAAATTATTGGATGATCAGGGATATTATCGCCCCTTTTACTGGTTGCGTCAAAACCACTTTGGGTGAATTCTTGTGCATGCTCAAAATAGTTCTTCCCTACACACATAATATTTTTAGGTGGATTAGAAATAGGGGCTTTTAGCTTGACTTTTGAGAAATCAAGAATGCCTTTTTGGTTATCAAGTATTCCTGTAATTTCTGAAAAGTATTTTATAAGAGCAACTAAATCATGCGTATTATTATCTATATGTTTAGCTAATATATTTCCAAGTGGTGCGATCTTATCAGTTGAACTGTCTAATATTCCAATATCTTGAGTTCCGTCATATTCGAATGCGATAAATTTCATAGAGATTTTCCGATATATTAAATTGTAACTTTAGAGTTAAAATAAAAATAACCTAACCTAATTAGTAGTTCCTAATTACTTTATAATTTCCTATTAATTTTTTAAAATCTTTGGGTTAATTAAGGTTTCTGAGAATTGATCATGACCATCGATTATAGTCCTTCCTGATATAACTTTTACCCTACCTTGTGCTATTAGTTTTATCGCTAAAGGATAACACTTGTGTTCTGCTTCTAGTACTCTTTTTGATAAAGTATCAGGGGTATCCTCAGGAAAAATTGGGACGGCTCCCTGTACAATGATAGGACCCTCATCGACTGCAGGCCTGACATAATGAACTGAACATCCTGTTATCTTAGCGCCTTCTGAAATTGCCCTTGAGTGAGTATCTAACCCTTTAAATGAAGGCAATAATGATGGGTGTATATTAATGATTTTATCATACCATTCATTTATGAAATTTTTACTGAGAATTTTCATAAATCCAGCTAGGCAAACTAGCTCTACTTCTGCAAAATTGAGTGCTTCAGTAATTTTTTTTTCAAAAGCGACACGATCCGGATAGGATTCTTCTTCAATTATATTTACAGGAATTTGTGAATCTGAGGCATGATTAATTCCTTCAGCATTATTGTTATTAGATATAACGAGAGCTATATTCGCAGGAAAATCATCCATACTGCATGCTTGAATAATAGCTTGAAGATTACTGCCACGTCCTGAAATCATTACTCCAAGATTTAATTTTTTCATTTATCTTCTAGTCCAACAAGATGGCAGCAAGAGTTGGGCGAGGTCTCATTCTTCACTATTTCTCCTATTTCAATTAGATTGCCATTGAAGGCCTTATTAATTGAATCTCTAGATTCTGATGGAGCTATTAAAGTTAGTCCAATACCACAATTGAAAGTACGGTATAGCTCTGGAAAGTCGACATTTCCCACTTCATGAATCCATCCGAACAGTGGTGGAAGATCCCATGTCTTTGTATCAATCACTGCATTGAGTTCGTCTGGGATTACACGGGGAATGTTTTCTAGTAAGCCGCCTCCTGTGATATGTGCTATAGAATGAATTTCTACTTTATTTTTAAGTAATTTTAGAACAGGGTCAACATATATGCGTGTTGGTTCCATCAATGCTTCGGCAAGAATAATTTGATTATCAAATGGTGCGGGGGACAATAGGTCAGTCTTAGTATCATCTATAATTTTCCTAATCAGGGAAAAGCCATTGGAGTGAGCTCCTGACGACATAGCCCCAAACACTATGTCTCCTTGTTTAACTCCTGTTGGTAAAATAGATTCTCTTTCTGCGGCACCTACACAAAAGCCAGCTAAGTCATAGTGACCATTTGAGTACATTCCTGGCATCTCAGCAGTTTCGCCTCCTACTAATGCGCATTTCGCTTCAATACATCCTTTGGCTACTCCTTCAATAACCTTCTTGGCTATTTTTTCTTCTATTTTGCTGCATGCAAAGTAATCTAAGAAAAATAAAGGCTCAGCTCCTTGCGAAATAACGTCATTTACACACATTGCAACAAGATCAATGCCAATTGTTTCATGCATTTCAGTCTTTATGGCCATCAAAAGCTTTGTGCCTACCCCATCAGTTCCTGAGACAAGTATTGGGTCTGTAAATCCTGCCTTCGAAATATCAAAAAGGCCCCCAAACCCTCCCAGATTACCCATGCTTCCGGGACGAGAACTCATGGCTGAAAGGGGTTTTATAGATTCAACTAAACTATTACCAGAATCTATATTTACCCCAGCAGATTTATAAGTCCTACTTGGGGGTATACGGTCGCTCATGTTATTCTCTTTTCTGTCATGAATTGGACATGTTAAGACCATACTCGATATTGAGGTTGTTGCAATGAAAGTTCCAAATAAACCCTATAAATCACAATACTCGTTGCTTTTGGCATTGTTTTGGCTGCCTATCTCGGTGATTGTTGTTTTCTCTATAATTGGGAATACCTCCATATCAATGGCCTCCAGTGACGATATTTATCGTGTTTCTGGAGTTAAGTTGGATGTTACGTCCGTATCCTCAGCAACAGCTAAAAAGAGTGCATTCTCAGAAGGTCATCTTAGGGCTCTTAAGGAAATATATAGAAGGTTGGTTTTGAAGAGTGATATCCCTAAATTGCCAGCTGATGAGCTTACTTTGCAAGATGTAGTGCTGGGGTTTGAAATTGAAAATGAAAAGCTATCATCAACTAGATACCGTGCTAATTTAACAGTTTTCTTTAGTCCTGAGGCTCTACGTCAGCTTTTAAGAAAGCACGATGTAAGATTTGCTGAATCCCAGAGTGCAGGGGTAATTATCATTCCAGTGCTATTAAGAAATGGTCAGCCATTACTTTGGTCTGAGCCTAACTTATGGTTGAAATCATGGACATCACGTGCTCCGGACACAAGTCTTTTGCCTGTTTACTCACCTTTTGGTGACGCTCAAGACCTCTTGACGCTAAGAGATTCAGGAATTCTTGATGCTCCAGTCAATGTATTAAGGAAATTTGCATATCGTTATGGAGTAAAGAATTTAGTAGTAGCAATAATAGATACATCCTATCTTGAGGAGCGTAATTTAGGGTTACTAGTTTCTCAGATAATTGACCAATCTGAGCCAAAAGCATTTTCATCATCGAAAGATATTGATAAAACCTTACCTCTACCAAGTGGGGAATTTCCTATAGTTTTGAGGCAAGTGAGTCTTAAAGATGATAGAATAACTAAGATTAATTTAGAATCTGATGGAACGAAGATTCCTGAGGTCCTTTTTCAGGAAACTGTTGATATCGTGGTGAATTTACTTAGGGAAGAATGGAAAGAAGCAAACTTACTTAGATTCGATCAGGAAAATGAGCTACATTTATCAGTTTCAGTTGATACTGGGATAAGGCAATGGCTTAGAATTAACAAAATTCTTCATTCAATTCCTATAATTATGAGGATTAGCATTTCAGAATTGTCAAAGAACTCTGTCCACCTCGTGATCAACTACCTTGGAGATATTGATCAGTTGGCTGAAGAGCTGGAAAATAGAGACCTGGAGTTAGCAATAGATAAATTTGGTTGGAAAATTAGGGAAATTGATGCAATAAAAGAAGTCCGATGAAAATGCAACCACGCACGTATATTGGTATTTGGTTAACGGGTTTCGCTGCAATAATTTTATTATTGGTAGTTTTGAGCGATATCTTGCTTCCTTTTGTTGCTGGTATGGCAGTAGCTTATTTTCTCGATCCAGTTGCAGATCGACTTCAACGTCATGGTCTCTCTCGTACTTTAGCCACAGCAGTGATTACTGCAGCATTCATAATTGTAATTGGATTAATCCTATTTTTTCTATTACCAGTGCTTCAGGGACAAGTAGTTGAATTTCTGAAGAATCTTCCAGATTACTTTCAGGCTGCTCGAGGGTGGGCTGAGCCTATGATAGAGCGGTGGATGTCTGAATTAGAACCTGAAAGAGTAGATAGAGCTGAGGCAGTCATCGAGAAATTCTCAGGGCGAGCTGTTCAATTTGTCCTTGGTATTTTGGGGGATGTTTGGGCAGGTGGTATGGCGTTGGTGAACTTCCTAGCACTTATATTTATTACTCCAGTAGTTACTTTTTATATGCTGAGAGATTGGGATGATATTCTTTCTAGGATTGATAAGTGGATACCACGAAACAAAGCTGTCATTATTCGAGAGCAGGCCTCTTTAATGGACTCAGCATTGTCTGGTTTTGTAAGAGGAACGGGTATAGTTTGTTTATTACTAGCTATTTTTTATGGAGCAACCCTAAGTGCTGTAGGACTTGAATTTGGTCTAGTTATAGGTATTTGTGCAGGTCTGCTTTCATTTGTTCCATATCTTGGATCAATAGGTGGGTTAGCAATTTGTATTGCTATGGCGGCTCTCCAATTTGATGAAGCATGGATTATGGGCGTAGTAGCTGCGATCTTCATCTTTGGGCAAGTAGCGAGTGATTATTTCCTAGTACCTCGACTCGTCGGCCAGCGTATACGTCTACATCCTGTATGGATTATTTTTGCTGTATTGGCTGGAGGCAGTCTGTTTGGTTTTGTCGGAATGTTGATTTCCGTTCCTGCGGCTGCATTAATTGGTGTCTTAGTCAGATTTGGCGTAAAAAACTATTTAGAAAGTGAGATGTATGATAACGAGCAAGAAAAAAACTTATCTGGAGATCTAGGTAATGAGAGTTTAAATACATCTGAAGATGGTAAAAACAAGTGACCGCGAAGCGATGGCATCTCAACTAGTTTTCGACTTAGGTCATAGGCCAGCTCTCGAACGAGATGATTTTTTAGTTTCTGAATGTAATCAAGAGGCTGTTAAATGGATTGATTCCTGGCCAAAATGGCCCTCATCATTATTGATTATGGTTGGAAATTCTGGAAGTGGTAAGAGTCATCTTGCTGGTGTTTGGCAAGCTAAATCTGGAGCCTCTGTTTTGAGGTCAGATGAATTAATGGATTTAGAAGATCCTTGGAGTCTATTTACTCCTATTGCTGCATGTGTAGTTGAGTATAATCCATTAAAATTTAATGCTGAGGCTCTCTTACATATAATTAATACAGCAAACGAAATTAATGCATATTTATTGATGACTGCAGATAAACCTCCATCAAAATGGCCTATTGAACTGCCTGACCTTCTTTCTAGAGTGAGAACGGCGCCTGTTGCATTCCTAAATGACCCTGATGAAAAGCTTTTAGCTGCAGTTATGGTAAAGTTATTTTCGGATAGACAGCTCAAAGTTGAACCAGAAGTAATCAGCTATATTATTCCTAGGATTGAGCGTACCTTTGAGGCCGCACTTAAGCTTGTATCCGAGTTAGATCGGGCAGCTCTTTCTGAACGAAGGGCAATCACAGTACCGCTGACAAAGAAAATCATGCACCGTTATAGTTAACTAAAAATGCAATAAGTATAAGCTAATTTATCCAGTTTTAGGCTCTTCCTGAACTAGTTTATCTACTGATATAAAATCAATCTTTCCTTGAATAATTGCTAGTGCAATATTACCGTCTTTCAAGTCTAATGCATTTTTACCAAAAATTTCTTTTCGCCAACCGTTTAGTGCTGGTATTTTTGATATTACTGATCGCTCCTCATTGCCACTAAGCGCAGCAATTTGTTCTAGTTCACTATTGCTAGCTACAATACGTTGAGAAACTCCATTATTTTCACATTGTGTTTTAAGTAGAACTTTTAGTAGATCTACTATCGGCCCTATTCCGTGTGGCATTTCTCGCCTAAGGGGGGGCAGGGGCAAGTCTTTCTCTGGTAAATTGATTGCTGTTTCTACACAATTAATTAATTTAGAGCTGATAGTCTTACTGGTTTTTTTATTTGATAGTGAACGAATTTGTGAAAATTCCTTTAGTGAAGTAGGAGCTTGAGCTGCTATTTCAGTGATAGCTTCGTCTCTTATTATTCTGCCCCTTGGAACATTGCGAGACTTTGCTTCTATTTCTCTCCAAGCAGCTATTTCCCTTAAGATAGCCAAAAATCTTGGGTTTCCGCCCCTTATTTTTATTTTACGCCAAGCTATTTTAGGGTCAACATCATAAATATTTATATCAGTTAGAGCAGACATTTCTTCATCTATCCATTTATGACGACCGCTTTGATTAAGGTTCTCAGAAAGTTTCTCATAAACTGGACGTAGGTAAAGAACATCAGAGATGGCATAACGTAGTTGACGATCAGATAGCGGGCGCCTTGACCAATCTGTGAATCTTAATGTTTTATCTATTGTTGCTCCTGCTAGCTTATTAGCTAATTTTTCATATCCAACAGAATCACCAAAGCCGCATACAGAAGCAGCTATCTGTGTGTCAAAAACAGGGTTTGGAAGTAATCCTGTAAGGTGATAAAATAGTTCTAAATCTTGTCGCGCTGCATGAAAGACTTTTATCACTGGTGAAGAGTTGATTAATGAAAATAGGCAATCTAAGTTTATTTCATGAGCCAGGGGGTCAATGATAACCGACTCGTCCGGTCCCCCTACTTGAATTAAGCATAGTTGGGGCCAGTAGGTTCTTTCTCTGATAAATTCAGTATCTATAGTAATATACTTGGCTTTACTCCATTTTTTTGTATATGCCTCTAAAGTCTTGGTATCATTTATAACCGTTACATCTTCTGCCATGCTTTTATCCCAGAAAATATTATAGTTGTAGTAGTATACTATAGATTATGAGCTGTTCTTATAACGATAAATATCCAACGAATGCAATATATCATCCAATATGAAAACAAGAAATTTTTATAAAACATTAGTAAGTTCGTATTTCACACTATATTTACCTAATTGATGTCTTTATAAGTTCTTTTATCAAATAATTTATGTGTTGAGGTTTAATTTAATGAATCGATATAGGTCACATAATTGCAGTGCAATAAGCTCTAGTGATGTTGGGCACAGTGTTCGCTTGTCAGGTTGGGTTCATAGAATACGTGACCATGGGAACTTAGTTTTTGTTGATCTAAGAGACCATTTCGGAGTAACGCAATGTGTGGTGGAAGTAGATCAGGATGTGTTTGAAAAAATCAAATTGTTAAAGCCTGAGACAGTATTATCTATTGTAGGAGATGTTAGTCCAAGAGATTCAGAAACAGTTAATAAGAGTTTACCTACCGGTGAAGTTGAGGTGCGTATAAAAGAGATTGAAGTTTTAAATTATGCAGAATCACTTCCAATGCCTGTGCATGGTGATCATGATTATGGGGAAGAGGTGCGATTACGATACCGTTATTTGGATCTGCGTCGTGAGAGAATGCAGCGCAATATAATGCTTAGATCAAAAATTATTTCAAGTATCCGTAAACGGATGATAGAGATGGGTTTTTTAGAGTTACAGACACCAATTCTAACGGCAAGTTCTCCGGAGGGTGCGAGAGATTTTCTTGTACCAAGTCGTCTGCATCCAGGGAAATTTTATGCCTTACCTCAAGCTCCTCAGCAATTTAAGCAATTGATCATGTGTTCTGGATTCGATCGGTACTTTCAGATAGCTCCATGTTTTCGAGATGAAGACGCTCGAGCCGATAGATCCCCAGGAGAATTTTATCAGCTTGATCTTGAGATGGCATTTGTCGAACAGGAAGATGTTTTTAAGATAGTTGAGCCTGTAATGAATGGGGTTTTTAAAGAGTTCTCAGATTGGTCGGTTACGGATCTACCTTTCCCCCGTATCCCCTACAGCGATGCTTTGTTAAAGTATGGTACGGATAAACCTGACTTACGTAATCCAATAAATATAGTAGATGTGACTGATTTATTTAATCGTGAGGATGTTGAATTTAAAGCTTTCAAAAAGGTTATAGCAGGCGGTGGCGTTGTGCGTGCTATTCCAGCAAAGGCTGTTTCAGATAAGCCGAGGTCATTTTTTGATAAGATGATTGAATTTACTCAAAGTCTAGGGGCTGCTGGACTTGGCTATATTATTTTTTCTGAAGATTCTGGAAAAGGTCCTATAGCTAAGTTTATTCCTGAACAAGTCCAGAGAGAGATTTGTCGACGAACTAATATTAAAAATGGAGATGCAGTATTCCTTTCTTGTGATACCCCGCAAAAAGCAGCTTTTTATTCTGGCCAAGTGCGTACAGAATTGGGTGATAAGCTTGGTTTGATAGAGGAGGAAGCGTTTAAATTTTGTTGGATTGTCGATTTTCCAATGTATGAGCGTGACGAAAAAACGGGTAAGATAGAATTTAGCCATAACCCATTTTCTATGCCCCAAGGTGGGTTAGAATCCTTGCTAAATAAAGACCCTTTAGATATTTTGGCATGGCAATATGATATAGTTTGCAATGGTGTGGAGCTCTCGAGTGGCGCTATTCGTAACCACCGTTTAGATATTATGCTTAAGGCTTTCGAAATTGCTGGATATCCCCCAGAAGAATTAAAGGATAGATTTGGAGCATTATTTAGCGCCTTTCAATATGGTGCTCCTCCGCATGGTGGTATTGCTCCTGGTATCGATAGAATAGTAATGTTACTCGCTAACGAACCAAATATTAGAGAGGTTATACTATTTCCTGTGAATCAGATGGCAGAAGATCTCCTAATGGGTGCTCCGGCAACTGCAAATATTGAGCATCTTAGGGAGCTTAGTTTGCAAGTTAAGTTGCCTAAAAAATAGTTTTTTACAATTTTTTTAGTGTCTATTTAAAGTGATCTGTGTTTCCAAGAAAAGATGGGGTGTACTCTGTTGCACACCCCATAAGTTCCAGTGACCATAACCGCGGGAGATAAACGGTTTTAGGAGCAGCCACTGGTAGCGCCACAAGTATCACACTTCATACAGGTGCCATTTCTTACTAATGTAAAATTCCCACACTCTTGGCACGCTTCGCCTTCATATCCTTTAAGTCTAGCCTGCCTCACAGATTCAATTTGGTTCTGAGACGGATCACTCTCTGATAAATTTTCTTCTAAAACCATTGCAACGGCAGTATTTCCACCAAGAGGTGTTGCTGATTCTAAAGAAGCACTCATTAATGATGGTGTGTCATTACTTCTTACTTCTTCTTCAGAAGCACCTCCGGTTAATACCAAGAGATTCTTTCTAACATAACCAGCACTAACGCCAGTCACATCAAATGGCATGTTTAATCCATTGTCTTCTTCGTCTTGTACTGGCATGTGTTCATGTTCATTACCCCTGCCAATGGAGTCAGGCAGTAAGTCATCAGGTTCCGCGTGAGAAAGATCTGATCTTCCAAGGTAGGAGATAGCAAGCTCTCTGAACATATAATCAAGTATTGATGTAGCCCTTTTAATTGCGTCATTTCCTTCTACAAAGCCTGCTGGCTCGAACCTAGTAAAGGTGAATGCATCAACATATTCCTCTAGAGGGACTCCATACTGTAGGCCAATAGATATAGCTATTGCAAAGTTATTCATCAAACTACGGAAGGCAGCTCCTTCCTTATGCATGTCTATAAATATTTCTCCTAATGATCCATCCTGAAATTCACCTGTTCTCAGATATAATTTGTGGCCTCCTACTATAGCCTTTTGAGTATATCCTCTTCTTCGATGAGGTAATCTTCGGCGTTCTCCAACTTGGTTAACAATTCGTTCCACTACCCTTTCAGCAACTTTTGCTGCACGCTCTGTTTGACTGTTGTCTAAAATCTCTGATCCGTCTTCATTATCATTTAATATCATTGCGTTTAATGGTTGTGAAAGTTTAGAACCATCACGATAAAGCGCGTTTGCTTTAATTCCAAGACGCCATGACATCATGTAGGCATTCATGCAGTCTTCAATTGTTGCATTATTATTTAAATTAATTGTTTTTGATATTGCCCCAGATACAAAAGGTTGTGAACTTGCCATCATACGAATATGACTTTCGGCTGAAAGTGACCTTGTACTCCGAGGTCCGCATCTATTTGCGCAATCAAATACAGGCAGGTGTTCTGGATTTAAGTTGGGTGCGCCTTCAAGGGTCATTGCTCCACAGCAATATACGTTTGCTTCATCAATTTCTTGACGGGTAAACCCAATATGCTCAAGCAGGTTAAATGAAAGGTCTGCGCTTAAGGAGTCTTCTATACCTAGTTTCTCAGCGCAAAACTCTTTACCTAATGTCCATTCGTTGAATGCAAACTTGATTTCAAATGCACCTTCTAGTGCTCTTTCAACGGCATCAATCTCAGTCTCAGTAAATCCTTTTTTTGCTAGTGTATCGTGGTTAATACATGGGGCGCTTTTAAGTGTACCCTTGCCGACAGCATAACTTACTATTTCATCAATTGTTGAATCGTCATAGCCAAGTGTTTTTAAAGCCCTTGGTACAGTCTGATTTATAATTTTAAAATAGCCACCACCTGCTAATTTCTTCATCTTTACGAGAGCAAAATCTGGTTCAATACCTGTTGTGTCACAGTCCATTACAAGGCCAATTGTTCCTGTTGGAGCAATTACCGTAGATTGTGCATTGCGATAGCCGTGAGATTCCCCTAACTCTAAAGCCCTGTCCCAAGCTTTTTTTGCTGCGTCACTAAGAGAAGAGTTTTTCAAATTTTTATGATCTAAAGGAACTGGTTGAATTGAGAGGTTTTCGTATCCAGCACTATCACCATAAGCAGCTTTGCGGTGATTGCGCATCACCCTTAGCATTTCTTTCTTATTGCCTGCGTATCCAGGGAAAGGCCCAAGTTCGGCTGCCATTTCTGCTGATGTAGCATAGGCAGTTCCGGTCATTATTGCGCTTATTGCGCCACAGATAGCCCTACCTTCATCGCTATCATAAGGTATGCCAGAGGCCATTAGTAAACCCCCAATATTAGCAAAACCTAAGCCGAGAGTTCTATAAATATAAGATCGTTGAGCTATTTCTGGGGAAGGGTATTGTGCCATTAATACAGAAATTTCAAGCGTTATAGTCCATAGTCTTGTTGCATGTTCAAAGCCTTGGACATCAAAGTCATCGCCCTCTTTTTGAAAAGTCATTAGGTTTAATGAAGCTAAATTACATGCCGTATCATCAAGAAACATGTATTCTGAGCAGGGATTAGATGCTTGAATTCGTCCATCATTAGGACACGTATGCCACTCATTTATGGTCGTATCAAATTGAATTCCTGGATCTGCTGATGCCCAAGCTGCATATCCAATTTGTTCCCATAAGTCACGGGCCTTAATAGTTTTAAATAACCCTCCATCAGTTCGACGCTTTAGGTCCCATTCTGCATCATCAATCACGCAGTCAAGGAATTTATTAGTTACGCGAACAGAGTTGTTTGAGTTTTGTCCTGAAACAGTGATGTAAGCCTCAGACTGCCAATCTGTATCATAAGTTGGTATCTCTAGAGATGTAAAACCTTGTCTGGCAAATTGAATAACTCTTTGAACATAACTTTCTGGCAGTAATGCTTTGCGCGCTCCTCGAATTGCGTCTGCTAGTTTTATATTTTGTTTTGGATCAAAACGACTATCATCCTCTGTTCCGTTATTACATGCAGACATAACTTCATTTAGGTGTTTGTTTGCAAGTTGTGAGCCGGCAACAAGTGCAGCAACTTTTTGTTCTTCTATGACTTTCCAGTTAACATATGATTCAATGTCTGGATGATCGACATCAACAATGACCATTTTTGCTGCGCGTCTAGTTGTTCCTCCTGATTTTATTGCTCCTGCAGCTCGATCACCTATTTTTAGAAAACTCATAAGACCTGAAGATTTGCCGCCACCTGATAAAGATTCACCATCTGCCCTGAGGCTAGAGAAATTTGTACCTGTTCCTGACCCATATTTGAAAAGACGCGCTTCTCGAACCCAGAGGTCCATTATTCCTCCAGAATTGACTAAATCGTCGCTGATACTTTGTATGAAACAGGCATGAGGTTGTGGGTGTTCGTAAGCTCCCTGAGAAGCGACAAGTTCTCCGCTCTCAAAATCCACATAATGATGTCCTTGAGCTGGCCCATCGATTCCGTAGGCCCAATGAAGACCAGTGTTAAACCATTGAGGAGAGTTAGGCGCACACATCTGTAAGCAGAGCATATAGCGCATTTCATCAAAATAGGCTTGTGCATCTGATTCTGAGTCGAAATAACCCGCCTTCCATCCCCAGTAAGTCCATGTTCCGGAAAGTCGATC